>OBEQ010026457.1_pt1 | contig 17325 bp, 26 predicted proteins | sample 1670901 | NCBI WGS metagenome assembly OBEQ01 (sample SAMEA104232315, study PRJEB22302) | groundwater metagenome | biome: forest; feature: aquifer; material: groundwater | place: USA | collected 2011-08-07 | depth 5.4 m
GTTTACGATGATGTGATCGTGCCGGTGGGGACCGCGCTGACCTTAGCGGCAACGGTGACCACGGGCGGCCACCTTGAGGCGTCAGGGATTGTGGTGGGGACCGGCGATGCCATCGTAGTCATGGCGGGATTTGGGGAAACCTTTGATGGGAAGAATTCCCCCCCCCCCGCTTTAAATATCTATTGAAAAAGAAAGGCTACAAACTAGCAACACATAAGCCGCTGCCAACTCACATCGAAAAGTTTAAATGTAAGAAAGTAGGAAAATACTACGGTGGTCTGAATGTCAGAAGTTGAACTTGCAAAAATGACTTCAAAAGGGCAGATAGTCATACCAGTGGGCATTAGGGAAGAAGTCAAAGCTGTCGAAGGAACTGTTTTTGCAGTTTTTGGCACCCGCGATACTATTATGCTAAAGCGTGTGGAAAAGCCGACAAGAGAACAGCTTGCTAGAGAATGGAAACGCATCGCAGAAGAAGGGGCAAAAAAAGCACGGGTGCTTGGAATAAGAGAAAAGGACGTTGACAAAATAATTCAGAGAAGGCGCGGCGTTGTAAATGCTTAAGCTGTTTATTGACACCAATGTTTTGGTATCTGCCACTTTCTGGAAGAGAAACCCCCATAAACTAATACAAAGCATAGTGGAAGGAAAGGCCGTTGGCTTTACAACAAGCGAAATGTTAGACGAATACCGCGCAGTTCTAAAAAGAGACTTTGCATTGACAGAAAATGAGGCGGATGAAAGAGTTGAAAACGCTCTACAAACTTTAAACGTAGTGTGGCCTCAGGAGCATTTCAAAGTAATAAAAGATGACCCGGCAGACGACAAGGTACTTGAAGGCGCAGTGCAGGCTGAAGTAGATTTTATAGTTTCATACGACCGCCACTTGCGAAACCTAGTCACTTTCAGAAATATAGCAGTAGCAACGCCCGAAGAAGTTCTCACAAAACTGTAAACTAATAAGTTAAACTCTTTTCTTTCCAGCTTCTAAGATTTGCCCTTTGATTTTTTTGATTTTATCAGCAACGTTTCCAGCTTCAAAAGCCGTGCCAACTTGAATTGCATGTGCACCTGCGCGAATTATATCAGCAGCTTGGTCTCCATTTTTTATACCGCCACCATAAGAATAAAACACGTCGTCGCCGCAAGCTTTGGCAATTCCTGCAATAACTTCAACAGGCGCTGGGTCAGCTGCACCGCTTCCAGAATCGCTTATAAGCACATGCGCGCCCATGTATTTTGAGGCAAGCGCACAGGCATAAGCTAAGTCAGGCCTATCGCGTGGAACTAAGTTAGCGTTTCCAATCCACCCAACTGCACGGCCAGGTTCAAGCACTAGATAACTTGTAGGAATGGCTTCGATATTCATTTTCTGCACAACTGGCGCGGCTTGGATTTGCGCTGTGCTAAGCCAGTAAACGTCGCGCGAGTTAAGCATGTACATAAAGTAAACCGCGTCAGCGTACTGCGTTAAGCCAGAAATGTTACCGGGGAACAGCACAACTGGAATATCAACCGCTTCTTTTATTTTTTTCACAGTATCGTCAAGAATAGTCCCCTGCGCGCCGATGCTGCCGCCGACAAGTATAGCGTCTGCGCCTGCGTCGTAAGAAGTTTTGGCCAACTTCGCCGCGTTGTCCAAAAAACACTTATCTGGATCTATGAGAGAGAAAAGCATAGCTCCCTGTGAGTGGATTTTTTCCCAGTAATACTTTTCAATTTTACCTTGATTCATAAGTTTTACCTCGATAGTACATTTTACAAGATTGCCTCTGCAACCTGAAAGATTTTTGCAGTCCACTATAATACTAAAATCTATTAACTAGCTCATTCCAGATTTAAAAAGACTGGTTTTCATGCATCAAGAACTCTTTACACTAATCCAAGAAAAAGGTTTGCACGGGGAAGAGATAGTTGAAAAAGTCAAGCAAAAACAGGCCCAATTTCATAATTTACTAACAGACGAGGCGGCGCTGCGAATACTGGCAAGGGAAAACGGAGTAAAATTAGAGAAAAAGGAAAAAGAAATTAATGGGTTCGACGCCATAGTTGTTGGCCAGCCCGCGAGTGGCTTTGCCAGAATAATGTTCATTGGCGAACCGCGTAAATTTGCTTCTAAAAACAACGACAATGGCCTAGTCGTCAATGTAGGAATCGCTCACGGCGGGGGAGATGCTACGTTAGTTTTATGGAACCGAGATGCGCGTGAATTCCTATCTACGGGAGCGCGGAAAAACGAATTAATCCTAATAAAAGACGCACTTGTAAAAAACCTCAACCCGCTTGAACTTCACACAACACTAATCACGAGAATTGAAAAGCTACTGAATATAGAAGAAAGCCAAATGGGCCAAATAAACAAAATCAAACCCGCGCTTATAAATAAAATGCCAATTGCAAAAATAACCGCGCCGCTTGAAACAATAGACTTAGATTGCTTCATAAAAAAAGTTGCGCCAGTAAAAACTTTCAACACAAACGGAAAACAAGGAAAACTATGCCGGTTAGAGATAAGCGATGAAACTGGCTCTACAAATTTAGTTTGCTGGGGTGAGTTCGCGGAAATTTCTTCAAAGCTATTGCCCGGCAGACGAATATCCTGTGACAATTTATGCGCCAAGTTAAACAAACTAACTAATGCAATTGAACTACACACTACTTTTCAAACGAGAATTATTGAATCAAAAGAAAAAACCCAAGAGAAAGGAGAAAAAGAAAACGGAAAGGAAAAAAACAGCAATGTAAGCAACTTGCACGATGGCGACACAGGAATAGTTGAATGCACTGTAAAGAAACTCCTCGAAGTGAAACCAATTATAATGTGCAGCAAATGCAGAATGTCTCTCAAAGCTGGCAGTGGAAAATGCCAGTGCGGTGGCGAGCCAGAAGAAACAATAGTTGCAGAGGCGATAATTATAGATGCAGCAGCAGCAGGCGAAAAAACGGAAATGCGCTGCTCTTTCTATGACCACCGTGCTCTCCACTTGCTTGGAATGAAAAGCATCGCTGGCGACATAGCTGCAACAATTGCTAAACTAAAGGGGCCGGAACTCGAAGGGAAAAACTTCACTTTAAAAATTTCAGTAAAACAAAACAACTTCCTAAACGCGTTGTCAGCTACGTGTAGGGAGTTCATGTAACCTACGCGCCTCTCTCCTTGCCTTATCTACTATTTCCTTTGCCCTTTCCTTTGAAAGGTCTCTCCAACGTGCATCCTTTGACACTTCCATCCGACGTGCATCAGCTTGATCAGCTACTCTAAGCAAGGTTCGGTGGCTAAGCTCATCATCATAAGAACTAAGTTCTTTACCTAACAGTTGAGGAAAGTGAGAAGTAAGCCGCGAACGAAAAGGCATTATGCTCACCATTACGCTGTCTTCTTTCATTATGCCGCGCGTACAACAGCTGCTTTTACCCTCAAATCTTCACCACGTTCACTGCCAAGTGGCTGGCTTTCAGAAGTTCCGTGTCGAAGTATTTTTCCAAGTTCAGCCATAGTTTTGTGCCACAAACCTGCATCATATTCCATAAGCGTGTAAACTGCCTCAACTCTAGGATGTTTTCCAAAAAGTGATTTGGCAGGTGGGACTTCTTTACCTTCTGGGTGAGTAATTGGAATTTCTCCCCTTGCAAATGCTCCCAAAACCCTTATTGCAATTTCATGGTGCGCCCACTTAACGCCACTAGGAACAAACCCTCTTACCCCAACTTGTGCCACCTTACGCCTTAAAGCAACTTCAGCTTCTTCCATAACAGTTCACTGGAAAGTACGTGTCGGTCAGCCTTTTTAAATGCTCTCAGCTTCAGGGTTAGAAGTATAAGAAACCCGAAAATGCCGCCTTGTGCTGGCTTCTGGGATTTAGGTGATGTGAAAATGGCTGAAAAGAAGAAGAAACCAAGTACTATTGAGGAAATTCCCGGCGTTGGAGAGACAACTGCTGCTAAGTTGAAAGAAGCTGGCTATGATACTTTTGAAGTTCTAGCGGTTAGCATGCCTTCGGAGTTAAGCGAAGTTGCTGGAATTGGAGAGGGAACCGCGGTTAAGATAATTAATGCTGCGCGGGATGCAATGGAAATGGGCTACGAAAGCGCAGACATTGTACTTGAACGAAGGAAAAATATTGAAAAAATTACAACTGGCTCGAAAGAGTTGAACAACTTGCTCGGCGGAGGAGTTGAAACAATGGCTATTACCGAAGCATATGGCAGGTTCGGCTCTTCAAAAAGCCAAATTGCATTTCAATTATGTGTAAACACCCAGTTGCCTAGGGACCAAGGCGGTTTAGAAGGCGGGGTGCTATTTGTTGACAGTGAAGGGACCTTTCGGCCTGAACGCGTAGCGCAAATGGCCAAAGCAAAGGGTTTAGATGAAAATACAGTGTTGAAAAACATCCAAATCGCCCGCGCACATAACAGCGATCATCAGATGCTGTTAATTGAAAAGGCAGGCGAATTGATAAAAGAAAAGGGAATAAGATTAGTTATTGTAGATTCGCTTATGTCCGGGTTCCGTAGTGAATATTTAGGCCGCGGGCAACTGGCAGAAAGGCAGCAAAAGCTAAACAAGCACATCCACGAATTGCAAAAACTAGCAGACGTGTACAACATTGCAGTCTACATTACGAACCAGGTAATGGACCGGCCAGACATAATGTTCGGAGACCCCATCGCACCAATAGGTGGAAATGTACTTGCACATGCTTCAACGTACCGCCTTTACGTAAGAAGAAGCAAAGAAAACCGCAGAATTGCAAAACTCGTTGACTCACCCAACCTTCCAGATGGAGAATGCGTTTTCACAATCACTGAAAAGGGGGTTGAGGATGCGGAGTAGAAGGTGATACTAATGAAAAAACAAGTGATAAAAACAAAAACAGGGAGAATAGAAATTACTACTAGAAAAAAACGAAAAGGAGAATACATCGGATCTGGAAGCAGAATTGAACCGGGGATAGTTTGGATATCGGCGCTGCACAAAAGAAATAAAAGCAGTTCTGCGAAAAAAGCAGTCTTAAATTTCCTATCCCCGCAGTAAGAAAGTTTATTACCGCCAGTAATACTAATTATTACGGTGGTAATAATGGTATTTGTCAACGTTAAGGTTAACGAAAAAGGCCAAATTGTCATTCCAAAGGTGTTGCGCGACGCTTACGGAATAGAGCCGAAGAGCGAAGTAATGATTGGGGAAAAGAATAATGAATTGGTGATTGAGAAAAAAATGACTAAAAAAGAATTCATAGCGGCGCTAAAGGCTTTTCCTAAGTGGGATAAAGTTGAAGTAGATAGTGATAAAGATTATGCGGAGGAACTTGGCAACAGATGAACTACGTAGATGCAAATATTTTGATTTATTCTTTTGTTGATAAAGAAGAAAAAGGGCGAAGATCTGTAGAGCTAATGGATAGAGAAAAGCTAGTCACTAGCACACTCACTTTAGATGAGGTAGCGTTCAAGCTAATGAAAAGGTCTAGAGAAGCGGCAGTTAATGCAGTTAGAATAATTTCAAACTCTCCAGCTATTGTACTGGTTCCTTTTCTAGCTGAAGATGTTAATGCATTTAAAGAATTACTTATAAAGGGGCTAAAGCCGCGCGATGCTATTCACGCACTTACAGCTGTAAAAATGAAATGCCCCGTAATCTATTCAGAGGACCCTGACTTTGACAAAATCCCAGAGTTAAAGAGGAAGACACCGTGGTAACTACAATTGATTTGTTCGGCTACGTTGCCGGCCTCCTAGTAATGGTCTCTCTAGTGCCGCAAGTTGTAAAAAGCTGAAAAACAAAATCAACTAAAGACATTTCACTGTTGCGCTATGCGCTCTACGTAATCGGCGTGGCTATGTGGGCAACATATGGAATCATTATCGGCAATGGTCCAGTTGCGTTAATGAATGGAATTGGCTTATTCTTAGCGCTTATTATCCTCTATCTTAAGCTGCGCTATGGTTGAAAAAACCAACGGCTGCAAACTTGCAGCACAAAAATACTTACTCCGACACAATTATCTTCGTGTTTGCTGGTTTTCGCATTATTGTGCCTGCCCTTACTCCAACGAGGAATTCGGCGTTTTTCTGCTCAGCCAAATCAACCAACCTTTGCGTTACAATGCCATCAAGCACAACTGCTTTTACTCCTTCGGTTTCAGTAAGTGCACGCATTATGTCCCTTATCGGAACTTCTGTAAGCACTTCAAAGTTGCTGCCGAACAATCTTGCCTTTAAGCTGCCTTCCAGCTCTTTCAAACTTTCCATTAACTGTGCTGGCCCAGCTGCGCTGGCTCCAACTGAAGCTGCAACTGGCGCTGGCATTAGCCTTGCAGGCATAGGTTCGCGTTCCCTTTCGCGGCTATCTTCCCTATTAACATTGGGGCGCAGAGGCATTAGTTGCCTGGAAAAAATTGGCTTGCTAACCAAAGGTGTGCGAGGTTGCATTCTTTCAGAACGATCACCGCGGTCATCGCGTTCTCTTTCGTTACTACGGCTTCCTTCGCGTTCCCTTTCACTGCCGCGATTTCCGTCGCGATCTCCCCCACGTTCATTACCGCGATTTCCATTTACAGCAGTGCTTTGTTCAACTGGAACTCTCCGCCGTAGGCATTGGATTATTTCTTTGCGCGCAAGCTCTTCAACTTCTTTTCCAGCTGGAGCGCGGGCAACGTAATCTATATCTGCCACAGCCATTAGCTCTTTCAAAATAATATCGCCGCCACGGTCTCCATCAAGAAACACAGTCACTTCTTTTTCATTGCATAGCTTTGCAATTGTCTTTCCGACGTTTGCACCACCAACAGCAACTACATTTTTTATGTTGTTCTTCAAGAGGTTAATCACATCTGCGCGGCCTTCAACAACAACAATGGATTCGCTCGTTGCAAGAGCTGGCCCGCATGACAGTTTATCTTCGCCGTAAGTCGCTACCTCGGCAATTTTAGTTTCATCTCTAACTAATTCAGTAAGCTGCTTGCTTTCAGGCAGCTCTTCAATAACTAAATTCTTAAGTAAACTCTTTGCCCTATCCAAAAGTTGTTTGCGCTTAATGCTACGCGAATCTTCAATTCTTTCAACAATTATCTTAGCTTCACAGGGGCCAACGCGGTCAACAATTTCTAAACTTGCGCCTAATATGCTCGTTTCAACCATGTCTAAACTAGAAGGCACTAGAATCGTTCCAATTGTTTTTCCACCGCGGACTTGAGTTTCAACTTCTATTCTGCCTATTCTTCCATTTTTCTGCAATTCACGCAAGTCAAGCTCATCGCCAAGCAAACCTTCGGTTTGGCCAAAAATAGCTCCGACTATGTCCGGCTTTTCAATTATTCCGCCAACCTCAAGATTGGCCTTAATCAAATATTTTACTGTATCGATGTACGTTTTACCCATATGAAATCACTCTCGTTTTTAATATTTTTAACATAATTTTTGCACGTTTCTATTGACATAAACGCCGCTGCGTTTATGGCTAGTCAAAAACCCTGAAAGGTTTTTGCTATTTTGTGATGATTTCAGGCCCGCAGCGCGAATTTGTTGACTCTGCAGTCATGAATCGTGAGAGCCATCCATTCGCCTCTAGCAGGCATGCTGACACAGCACCGATAATTAGTCTAGTATATTTTCAGCTTGCGGCTTTCTTCTACTTGTGCTATTGAATCATATAAAGAAGGAGAAATTGTAATTAGATCTTTTTGAGAGACTATGCCAACTATCTTTCCATTGCTAGTAACAACTATCCGCTTGATGCTCTTCTCGCCCATAAGCTGGGCAGCTTGAGAAATATCCGCAGTCACTGTAATTGTCAATAGTTTCTTTGTGCATATGTCTTTCACTTTAATATCAATTCTTCCACTGGCAAGAGCCTTTGTAGCAAGATCCCTTTCAGTTACGATGCCATAGATGTTGTGCTTTGAGTCAAAAACCAAAAGGCTTCCAACTCGCTTATCTCGCAGCATCTTAGCGGCTTCAACAACTGTTGAATCTTCACTTACACTCGCCAGAGAAGTTTTCATACAATCTCCGACTTTAATTCCGGTATTCATAGCAAAATATTGCCTAGACCACAAACACGCATACTAAACTTGCACCTTATAAACGGCGCCAAACGTGCTGTAAGTAAGTTTTGAGTAAACTTCTATTTATAGCTGTGTTTTCTATAGCAAGCCGCAAAAGTCTTGAGTTGTAAAGGTAGCCTAAGAAGCTATGCGCAATGGCGTGTGGGAGAACTGGGTTAAGCACTAACGTGTACTATTTTTCTAATCGTTTTTTCTAATTTTCTAGCTGCTAGCAGTGAAAGTGGTCCTGCGTTAGGTGAATCTATAACCACCCGCCCCCCTGGGTGTAATACAAGCCAGTAGCGCGCTCTGCCTTTTTGAACTGCTAAACCACCTCTTCCTAGGCCAACAACCCAGCCTCTTTGAGTAAGTTCTTTGCGAACTAAGTGAAATTCGTCCTTAGCAATGGGAAACCTATGCGTATGAGCGTTAAACCCGCCAACCAAAATGTGCTGATTGAGTAAAAGTTCGGCACTATGACCAACCTTGCGTGTGCTACCGCCACCATACTTACTAGATAGATAAATAACTTTTCTATTTATGTGTGCGCCTGAAAAGTGGTGATTTTTTCCTACTGCTTCCACAAGCTCATGAATCATAACTATCCTTTCAACCCTTCCTTTTAAAATTCTTTTCCACTTCATTTTGACGGTAAAATATATAAAGTAGTTTTTACCTACTTTTAGCGGGAATTACAAGTATGGAAACTACTAGAAAGTTGGATTTGAGCGACGTATTAGTGTTGAAGGAGCTACAGAGGCACCTACTGCAACGGGGCATTAAAACAACGCAGAAAAGCCTTTTCAGTGAAGTTATGGGATTCATTGCCCGAAAAGAATTGGACTTTCTGAACTTTGTTACAAAAAGAGAAGAACAAAAGGAAGATTCTTTTGACGCATTTTTAAGAATGAGGTGCACTGGCAAGGAAAGGACAAACGCCACCTTGGAGCACGACCTAATAACATGATTGACAGCACAGTACTTATAGCACATGCCTACCCGAAAGACGACGGCCACAGACAAGCTCTGACCCGTCTCCCGCCATTCACTAACGGAAAAAAGCGGCACGTAACCGACTATTGCATATTGGAAGTGACAAATTTTTTGCTGAGGAAAGCTAGTTTTAAAGATGCATTGGCTGCACTTGAAAATTTAACAAAGGCAGGCAAAGTAGAGGTAATTTATAATGATGAAGTTTCATTCAAAGCAACTGGGGAAATTTTCAGAAAATACCCTGGCTTAAGTTTTACAGATGCAAACATGGTTCTACATATGCAGCGCCTCGGCTTGAAGGAATTGCTCTCGTTTGACGGCGGTTTTGACAAGGTTAGGGAAATTAAGCGCGTGCACTAACAAGAAGCTATAGCAAGCTGCAAAAGTCTTTCGGGCTGCAAAGGCAGCTTGCTAGATAGCAAATTGCATTTTGCTGCGCAAAATGGCTTGCAAAATGCAAGTCAAAATGCTATCAGCATTTTGCAACAGGCTAATTTGCAAATGCAAGGGCATTTGACATCGCATTTGCAAAGTCATTTGCAGCAGCAAATGCGATTAACCAAAAGACTTGACCTGTTTGCTATAATTATTGCCAGTACCCTTACAACTAACATGGGCAAAGGCGCTTACATCAAAGGAGCTAGAACAGAGCGGGAGCTCAAAAAGATACTTATGGAACGGGGTTTTTGGGTTATTAGAAGTAGTAAAAGCGGCGTGGACGGGCTAGCGCCGGACCTTATCGCGCTGAGTACCACAAAGAAGTTTGCGTTGGAGTGCAAAGCGTGGAAAGCAGCATTGCACTTCCCTAAGGACAAAATTGAAATCATGAGGCAATTTGAGCAAATAACTGGGATTCCCTATTACATTGCGTGGAAGCCGCCCCGCGAAGAATGGCGGTTCTTTCCCTTAATAGTGCTGAAAGAAACTCACTTAGGCTATTCGTTAACCGCGGAAAACCTCAACAGCGGGATGAAAATAGGGGATTTGATAGGTGAAAGAACACATGGCTGAACCGCAACTCCTCTTTGAAAATAGGGAAAAATTTGCTGGGAAGGTAAAGCGCAGCAAGGGAAAAGTAATTGTATTAGTTCACCCACTCTACTCACTAGCTTGGAAGGATAGAAAATATAGGCGGGCGCTGGAAGGAGTAATGAAAAAAGCAACTGCGCCAATTATAGTGCTGGAAGAAGCTGAAAAAGTAGCAAAAACCCACGCGGAGCTAAAAAACGCCAAACCAGTTTACTATGTTGAAACTGTTCCTAACTGGGTCACGCCAATGCAAAGCTGGGCTGCACTCCATACTGCCCTGCGTAACGCAAGGGTAAAAACCATTTTACTCGGCGGCATGAACGCAAAACACGCAGAACCGGATGATGCTATATTTAGGCTTGACAGAGAAACTGCAATAAGAGCCTATGAAAGGTCTCAAAGGCGGCCAGCGTACCTTCCAATCACAGCAAGGTGCGTTGGCGAAACTTACTTTCGGCTAATACAAGGAAACCATGGCAAAATCAGGCTAATGCCAGAGTTGCTTTCCCCTGACAAACCGGAATATTAGCCCCCTCTACCAGCCTCAAAAATCCAAATAGAGCTCTTTCGTCACCCGCCGAATCACCAAGTTAGTTTGTTACTACCGGCAAGTTTATATATTGGGGTTAGCCATATTACTGCGGTCAACATGGTAGCACTAACTGTAAGCCAAATGAAGGCGGCAAAAATTGGGTTTGAAAAAACTGAAAAGTCAGCCTCCCAACCAGATCAAGTAGTCATGCCTACTTTTCTCCCATCTAGAATAAAGAAAGGAGATGGAGTATTCGAAGTTACAACTCGTCAGAAATTCGTAACTGAGGGCATTACTTTGTGGCTTACCTGGCACTTTAATAGAGTAGCTGCAATTGGGCTTGCAATTCTGACACTTATTTTACTTAGTTTTAACTTATGGCTAGCCGCGGGTGCAGGTATAGCTGCTGGACATTTCTATTCAGAACACGTTAGGAACGCCCTTGCAATAAAGCGCAGGTGGATTCCAAGGAGATTGCTTTACACCAGATAAAGAGGTAAGAAAAAATGGTAGAACTAAAAGGTTTGAAAAGTATTGCAGGTGGATTGCTTAAAGACACAATAGTGGAAAAAATTAAGCCTACTGCAAAGAAAGAACCAATTGTAAACTCGCAAGAGTTCTACACTGGTGCGCTTACTAGAGGCTCCGGCAACGTAATGGGTCAGACTACACGTGCCGAATACATTAATGAATTCATCGATTTCTGGCGCGACGACTACAGGGCAAAGGCAAAAATGCTAGTATTTTTGGCAATTGCTTTTCTAAGCTGGAACATATTTTCCCCTTTTTCGCTTTTTTGCGTAGCATTAGCTGCAAAGTACTGGGATCACGCACTGTGGTGCAGAAACATTTCACGGTTCAACGGAAACTTCCGTACAATTATGTTCGGAAACTAGAACGTAAACCCAACCTACGGGTTGGCAACAAAATGAAGTGATAAAAAATGGCAGACATCTTACATGACACAAAAATGGCATATGACCTCCCATGGCAGGGATACACTGAAAAAGTTGAAAGCGCAGCCAAGAGCATAACCCCTGCGCTGGGCTTAACCGAAACATCAAAAATATGCGAAGATGTAGGCCGCAAAATCGCACACTTGGTTGAATATCACAAAGGAGCAAAAATCGTCAGGGATGTTGACATAAGCTTTACAGATGGGCTTAGCAAACACCTGTTCTTTGTGGATGATTCAATAGTAAATGCAATTTTGTTTGCCGGAAGCGCATTCATGGTTATTGCAAACTTTTCACTCATCATTCCAATACTACTTATCTGGGCGTTTTATTTTGGTTCAGATAGATTTATTCAAGGTTTAAGAAAATTAAAATAGTATGAAAACGATTTGGACAATAAAAATATAGCATGAAAATGCAACAGTATGAAAAAATTATTTGAAAAATAACGTGAACAAAATGAAAATATTAAAACAAAAAAATCTGAAAGATGTCCGCGCTTCACTTTTCGGCGCAAAAGAAAAAGCAAAGCAAGCGGATGCCATGGCAAAGCCAGCTGTAGACACGCGCAGGACTTACTTAACAGTCCCGTACTACACTCCTTCAGACGATGTTGACATAGAAAACATAACTGAAGAGCAAAAGAAAAAGCTAGTGGCAAAAGGAAAATTAATGGCTGGCGGCCACCCGATTACAATTACGAACATCGTAACCCGTAAAGAGGGTTTTGGAAGCTGGCTTAGCCCGGATGACTTCACTTTTGACGCAGGCACAAGTTACAAGGCATGGACGTACACTTGGGCTTACTTAGCTCTAACTATAGCGACATTTGTTTGGATCCATCCTTTGCTGGCAGTGCCGCTGGCGTGGAAAACAGGGCACAATTGGGGCCAGTACATAGGCGGGCTAGTGTTCGGCAAGGAAGATATGAAAGGAAAGATAATGTACCGCACAACTTAGTGAAAGTGATGAAAAACGCCGCATGGCACAAAAAAATATAGCTAAAAATATGGGAGGTAAATAAATATGGCAATAAATAATCCAGTTGAAGAAAATATTCCAAAAAGCTACGATAACCTCATCAGGGCAACCAGCGTAGGCTCTGAACAGCCAGTATTCCTTGAATCCCTAAGCAGGTGGGATTACATGAAGAAATACTTGCCAGACTTTCAAGATATGGTAGACTTCGACGTCAGGCGCTACGTTTTGGGCGCGGCGGGAATTATATTGCTGCTTTTAAACAACCCGCTTGCAATTATTGCACTAGCTGGAGCTGCGTATTACTGGGTTCAATTCAAGCACAGATTTGGCCAGGTCAACTCTACAACCCGTAGAATAATTTTAGGAAATTAGAAACCCCTAGAAAAGCAATTAGAAATTGCAAATGCAAAAAAAAATAGAAATCTCACGCTAATCCTAAAAGATTAGAAAAAGAAGTGTGTTGTTGCCGGCCGAACAGTTAGCATGTTGACCAACACTAATTGATGCCGGCAACACACGCTTTTTTAATAACAGGGTCTCTAGATTTTATGCGTGGAGCGTAAATTTATCTTTGTAACTGGAGGCGTACTCTCTTCGCTAGGAAAAGGAATCCTTTCCTCATCTATTGCTAAAATCCTAAAAGCTAAAACTAATGCAGCTATTTCGTTAATGAAAATTGACCCATACTTAAACTGCGACGCTGGAACGCTCAACCCTTTTGAGCATGGGGAAGTTTTTGTAACTCGCGACGGCCACGAATGCGACTTGGATTTAGGAAACTACGAGCGATTTTTGGACGTTCCAGCAGTTAAAGAGCAAAATTTAATGATGGGCGCTATATACCGCGAACTTGCTGACAAAGAAAGGCATGGCGACTTCTTGGGAAAGACCGTTCAACTAATTCCACATGCAACTGATGCAATAAAGAAACGCATAAGACAATGCGCTGAAAAAACTAATTCAGATGTGTTGGTTGTGGAAATCGGCGGAACAATAGGCGACATGGAATCTGAAATCGTCATAGAATCCGCACGGCAAATGAAATACGAGGCAAAGCCAGGCGATGTGCTGTTTATCCACCTCGCACTCGTTCCAACAATTATAACCGGCGAAGAAAAAACTAAACCACTACAACACTCCGTCACTGCGTTACTTAGCAGGGGAATAATGCCAGACTTAATCGTAGGCCGTACGGCAGAAATGCTTAAATCAGAATCAAAAATAAAAATCGCACGGCAATGCAACGTGAGAGAAGAAGATGTTTTTTGCTCGCCAAATGCAAATACAATTTATGGAGTTCCACTCATATTAGAAAAACAACACATGGGAAAAAGTATTGCAAATAAACTGGGGCTTATGCCAACAAATGAAAATGGGCTAAGTGAATGGCGCGCATTAGTTGAGAATATGCAAAACCTTACTGACACAGTAAAAATTGCAGTTGTTGGAAAATACGCACATAGCAAAGATGCATATATGAGCGTGTTCGAAGCATTAACACACGCAGGCGTGCATGCAGGAGTAAAAGTAGATGCACAACTTATTGATGCTGAAAAAGAGGAAAACCTTTCTAAGAAACTAGTTGATTTTGATGGGTTTATCGTACCTGGCGGTTTTGGCTCCCGTGCAGTTGAAGGAAAAATAAAAACAATTAAATATTGCCGCGAAAATGATCGGCCATTTTTAGGAATTTGCTATGGATTTCAATTATCAGTAATAGAAATCGCGCGCAATGTCCTTGAACTTAAAGGTGCCGACACAACTGAAAACAATCCCTCTACACCTTATCCAGTTATTGATTTGCTGCCAGAACAAAAAAATGTGCGCGACAAAGGGGCAACTATGCGCCTTGGAGCAAAGAAAACTCTACTTAAACAAAACACAATGGCTTTTGACATTTATGACTCAGTTGAAATTTTGAAAAGGTTCAGACACAGGTTTGAAATGAACCCACTATATGTGGAAAAATTGCAAAACGCCGGCGTAGTGTTTTCAGGAACCGATGAAACAAAGGAGATAATGAAAGTGCTAGAACTCAAAAATAATAAGTTCTTTTTTGGAACACAATATCACCCAGAATTTGATTCACGCCTAGAGCGGCCAGAAGAAGCTTTTCTAGAACTAGTGAAAGCGGCAAAGTAATGAAATTGCTTAGTTGGAAAAAATTAAATAATTGATTTTAAGTGGTTAAATGATTTATTTTTACAGTGAAAATAACAAAAACGCGGAAGTTATTTCAAGGGAGATAGAAGCCGGCTTAAAAATGGTTGCAGGCAATTGCGAAACAAAACAGACTAAAAATTTCGAAGAGGCAACTGAAACCGACACGCTCGTCATATGCATTGCTAAAAAAACAATTGGAAGCCAACTGCCAATAGCTGATAAAATAAAAGCTAAAACCCTTTACTTAGCTGGCGCTGGGCTTAATTTAAAAGAAATTGAAGAAATTTCTAGGCAGTTGAGGGAAAAAGGTTTGAATGTTTTAAACTCAATTTGCCTCCGCCGCAAGGCGCTGATTGCGGGCATAATGGAAGATAATTTAAAAGAAGAAGAGCTTGCTCGAGCAAAAGCTTTTGGGGAAAGAATCGGATTGCAACTGACGGGCCAACGCGCCAAGCAATGGAATGAAAAAAACCGAATTAGAAATTATTCTACTTCCCATTAACTATTTTTGGCGCAGTAACTTAGACAAGGCACGCATTAGGCTTATAAGCAGTGCAAGAGAAATACAGTAATATGGCTTTTCAACGCGTAAAAACTGGCATAAATGGATTAGATGAAATAACCAACGGCGGTTTCCTGCAAGGTAGAAACATATTAGTTTCAGGAGCCTGTGGAAGCGGCAAAACAATCCTAGCAATGCAGTTCCTCTACAACGGCGCCCTTCAACAAAGCGAGCCAGGCGTATTTGTAACTTTTGACGAAATGCCCGGTAAACTTCGCCAAGATATGCTTTCATTTGGCTGGGATTTAACCGCGCTGGAAAAAAATAAACAACTAGCAATAATTGATGGCGCTAGTTCTAGAGTAGGCACAACTTCAGAAGAAGAACACTCAACTACAACACATTTAGATATTGACAGCATGATTTCTGACGTTTTGCGCACCGCACGAAAAATAAATGCAAAGAGAGTTGCAATCGACTCCCTTCCAGCAATGTTTAATGGAGAAAAGCAAAGCGAAGTCCGTCGGGCGGTTCTAAAAATGTGCTATGCATTTGCAAAAAACGGCTTAACAACAGTAATGACTTCCGAAATTCCAGAACAATCAACTGGCTTGGGGTTGCCGCAGCAATTTTCAGCTTTTCAAACTGAAGATTTTGTTGCGGATGGAGTAATTGTGCTAAATTTCCTTGGAAACAACTCTCCCAGAACAATACACATTCGCAAACTTCGTGGTTCCCAACACAGCATAGAAGTTCACCCAATTGAAATAACTGACCAAGGCATAATTGTAAAGAAAGTTAACGAGGTTATGCGGTAAATGGAACAAACCGCTTTCAAAAATAAATTCGTGCTTGTAAAACTCTTAAAACAGCGAAATAAAGAGGACTACACAATTGTCAAAGTGCGGCCCGGCGTAGTGATAGTTGCAGTTACTGAAAAAAACAACATCCTTTTAGTTAAACAGTACCGCGAAGCGCTTAAACAGGAAACTCTTGAACTTCCCGCTGGCTTGCGGGAGAAAAGCGACGAAACCATAATCCAAACAGCTAAGCGCGAATTGCTTGAAGAAACCAGCTACAGCGCAAAGGAATGGGTTTTTCTTGGCAAACTATCAGCAATTCCAAACATCATAGCAACGCGCGTTGCAGTTGTGCTTGCGCTTGACGCAGCAAAGAAAAAACAGCAAAAACTAGAAGAAAACGAAAAGCTAGCCTGCGATGAATACAGTTTGAAAGAAATTGACGAACTAATAAGAAACGGAAACCTAAGCGACGCAACTTCCATCGCAGCAATTTACAAATCGAGAACTTATCTAAAAATTTAGTGATTTAAAATGGCTTTTGAACAAATTGCACTTGCGGGAAATGCATTAGTGGCACTGGCTTATTTGCCGCAGATTTACCAACTAATTAAAGAAAAGCGCACAGACGGAATCAACTTAGAAGCTTGGGCGCTGTGGCTCATTGGCTCTCTCTTAATTCTGCCAAACGCACTTACCTCAGATGACGTGGCATTCATAATTTTAGACGCCGTAGGAATAGTTGGAATTTTAATAATTTTAGTGCTCGGCTGGTATTACAGAAAAAACAAACACAAACTATAAAGCAGGGACGGGGAGTCGAACCCCGCTACTCCGCTGCCATGCCCCTTTTCTTTTGGGAAAAGGTGCCAGGCGTGGCGCCAAAAGAAAAATGGCGAATTACCTTTTCTATTTTTCAAAAAAAAAGAGTCTGCAGGCGGATACATAGCCGCTCTGTCATCCCTGCTTTCAATAAATTGACTCAAAAACGTAATTAACGATTTGCATGACGAGGAAGGGGAACCCAGTTGGGGAAACCTTGGGTTTCCCTCTGGCGCGACACGACAGCCGCTCTGTCATCCCTGCGAAAGGCCCTCGAGGCCGGGCCTTTCAGACCTCGGCCAAGACGAACCTTGTAGACTAGTTATAGAAATAGAAGTTTTTAATTCAACGCTACTCCGTTGTTTCTTTTTTCCCGGAGGCTTTCACATTTGCCAAGGGCAAATGACATCACAATTGCATTTTGCTGCGCAAAATGACTTGCAAAATGCAAGCCAAAATGCGTTCAGCATTTTGCAAATGTGAAGTCAAATGCCAAAAGGCA
>OBEQ012879677.1_pt1 | contig 17324 bp, 22 predicted proteins | sample 1670901 | NCBI WGS metagenome assembly OBEQ01 (sample SAMEA104232315, study PRJEB22302) | groundwater metagenome | biome: forest; feature: aquifer; material: groundwater | place: USA | collected 2011-08-07 | depth 5.4 m
AGCGAGACGAGCGAGGGCGAGGCAGAGGACGAGCGGCCCGCTGGGCCGCGAGAGCCGTGCCGGCGGGCAAGCTGGCCGAGCGCCACAACTACCGCAAGCCCGTCTTCTTTAACACCACCGCTAATGTCTCATTCGCCGCCTTGTTCGCCTTGCGCGCGCCGGCGGCAAAAATTGCCTCAACTTTTGGTTTTGTTAGTTTGGTCTTCGCTACTCTCGCTGCAGCAAAGTGCGCAATAAAAGCGTTAGCAATCGTTCGCTTGAACTCGGCGTACCCCTGCCCCGCGAACTCGCGTTCAATCGCCTTAAAGTCTTTTCCGGTCAAATGCTTCAAGATTGTCATTAAGTTACTCACCGCTGGTTTTGCCGCTGGATCATAGCGCACCTCTCGGCCTGAGTCAGTCACCGCCTGGGCAAACTTCTGGCGGATCTCTGCTTCTGACCCAAACACCTCAACATTCCCGGCCGGCAACGACTTCGACATTTTCTTGGCCGGATCATCTAGGCTCATAATCTTGGCTGTCTCTTGCTCAACTCGTAATTCTGGCACGGTCAACACCTGGCCGAATCGTGCATTGAAGCGCCGCGCCAGTTCGCGCGTCAGTTCAACGTGCTGCGTCTGATCCTGGCCGACTGGAACGAGGTCGGCTCGATAGAGGAGGATATCGGAAGCCATCAGCACCGGGTACATCAGGATGCCGGCGCCAACGCCCTGTCGCTGGTAGCGCTCACTTTGTTCCTTAAATTCATGCATCCGCATCAAGTCACCAGTCGGCGCCAGACAACCGAGAATCCAGGCCAAGGCAAGATGCGCCGGCACATCCGACTGCCGGAACAACGTCACTCGTTTTGGATCGACCCCGAGCGCCACCAGCGAGCCGCCAAGATCAAGCGTTAAGCGACGAAGTTCAGCTGGATCGTAGGGCACGGTCTGGGCATGAAGATCAGCGATCATCAAAAAGATCTCGTGCCCCTGCTCCTGGAGGGCGGTGATCTGCTTGACCGAACCAAGATAATTGCCGAACTGAATTTCACCAGTTGGCTTGAGGCCGGTGAGAATGCGCTTGCCCTGAGCCGGGCCGAAGGACTGACGTTTCATGAATCTATTATAGACACTACCTACTACAAGGACTACCGCCTACATCCTCTCTAACGGAGTGATACCGAGAATTGAAAGGACGCTACGGATTACCTCCTGATACGCCTTGGTTAGGGTCAGACGAAATGCCCGCACGCCTGGCTCAGCCTGAAGCACTGGATTCTCCTCGTAGAAACGGTGAAGCTTGGCTGAAAGTTCAAAGGCGTAATCAGCAATCGGCGTTAAGGCTAAAGCAATCGCTGCCTCCTCCACCACCACTGGCCAGCGAGCCAAAGCCTTAATCAGATCCACCTCGGTTGAGGTTAGAGCTTCACCTTTCTCAAAGACCGGCGTAAACGATTCGGCCTGCCCTGAGCCAGGTCGAAGGGAATCGGACTGAAGGGCTTTACGAATAATTCCGGCAGCGCGGGTGTACGAGTATTGGAGGTACGGCCCGGTTTTACCGGATAGTTGCAACGCTTCGGTGTAGTCAAAAGTGACCGACGACGGTGCTGTGACTGCTAGCATGTAGAAACGAATCGCCCCAATGGCAATCTCCAAGGTCGGAGCAGGCTGCTCGCCCACGATCGTCCGTTGCTGCTGCTTCGCCCTACCAGCTGCTAATTCCGTGTCAACTGATAGGTGTTCAATTTTTTCAATCAAGAGTCGAGTGATGTCGCTCACTTTCACCCCAATGCCCTTCCGACCGGACATCGTGTAGGTCTGCTTACCGGCTTCAACTGGAAGGTCGAGCGCCGCCGCCGTCGCGCTCGACAACATGACGACGCCATAGGTGAAGGGATGGAACGCCGCGGCCGCCTCAGCAAAACCGAGATCAGCCAGCGCCGCCTTCACTACCGCCATCGGATAGCTCTGACGCTCATCGACGAGCGTGATAACGATATCGCCATGACCAAACGTCTTTTTTGATTCACCTTTGACCACCGTCCGCCAAACCGCTTTTCCAGCCACTGGCTCGGGCAAAGCTTGATACTGAAAATCACGACCGGCCAATCCAAACTTCCACAGATGGTAGGCGGTGTCCTTGGCGGTATAGACCTTAGTACCGTTACTACGAACGAAAACTTTTTCTTCGCCACTGGCATTGCGGAGCACCCAGCAGCCCTGGTGCTCGCCCTCGGTCGCGAGAAAAAAATTCGGTGAACGCTTGAGCTGCTCAAACACGTTCTCCCACAAGCCGACCTGAAGAATATCGCTCTCATAGACGAGAAGTTCATAATTAACGCCAAAAGTCGCGAGCTGCTCAAGATGACAGCGAACAATACGATCAACGACTCCCTGTGCGAATTTAGCGATCTCACCCTCGCCCTGCTCAAGCGCATGAATGACTTCTTTTTTCTTTTCGACTAAGGCCTCACTAACTGAGGTTGATGAGTCGTAGGCGCGATTGATTTCAGCATAAACATCCCAGCAAAATTCATCATAGGGTTGATCGGCCGGCTGCTCTCGTCCAAGACTAAGGAGGCCGGTGACGGTGTCAGCTACCTGCGAACCAGTGTCATCAATATAGTTCTGGACTTCAACGGTGTAGCCACAGAAGCGAAGTAAGCGGGCGAGCGAGTCACCAAGAATGGCATTGCGGATGTGTCCGATATGCATTGACTTGTTCGGATTGACCGAGGTGTGCTCGAGTAGCACCTTCTTGCCTTGCCCGATCTGATTTCGCCCGAACGCGTCTGCCTCGGTTGCTATGAGCGGTAAGGTTTCACGCGCAACGGTAACAGGATCAAGAAAAAAATTAAGGTACCCGGGTGCGACCGCCTCGACCCGCTCGATGCCTTCGAGCTTGAGCGCCGATAAGTCGGCGGCGATTGCCTGAGCAACCTCGAGCGGTGACTGTCGCACTAATCGAGCCAGTCGAAAAGCAACAGTCGTGGTGTAGTCGCCGTAGGTGTCTTCGGGACGCTCGAGTACTACCGGCAGCGGCTGCTGATATCGGGCTTCAATCGCCGCCTCAATCTGGCTTTCAATCTTTTTTAGATCTAACATGGAACTTCTTTATTTAATTGTACGGAACTATGACTTGCCCTGAGTCGAACCGAGGGGTCGGCGTTGCTTGATTATCCCGCCACCAAGGACTAAGTCATTTTGGTACATTACTGCGCTCTGGCCAACGGCGATTGCCCGCTGTGGCTGTTCGAAACTCAAGGTCTGTGTGCTGGGGTCGTAGGTCGCTGGTACGAGTGGCTGGCGGTAGCGACAGCGCGCTGATACAGTCATTGGCTCAGTTGGCTCATCGGTCAGCCAGTTGAGGTTCGTTAGGGTAGCAGCGCTATTAAGTAAGGCCGGATCTCCGGCCGAGGCAACGGTAATGGTGTTCGCCTCAGGATCTCGCGCCACCACGTAGTAGGGACCGTGACCATCACCAATGGCGAGGCCAGTGCGCTGGCCTTCGGTAAAAAAATAGTAACCACGGTGCTCGCCAACAACTTGATGCGCGGTATTAAGAATTGCACCCGGCCGAACTGACAAAAACTCACCGAGATAATCACTGAGCGAGACCGGACCGAGAAAACAAATACCCTGTGAATCTTTCTTGTCAGCGGTCGCGAGGCCGAACCGACGCGCGAGTGCACGAACTTCTGCCTTTTGGTAACGACCAATCGGAAAATGAACGCAGGATAAAATTGATCGCTCGATCGCCCAGAGGAAGTAGGTCTGATCTTTTGCGGTATCGACAGCCGTTCGAAATCGGCCGCCCTCGACGCGGGCATAGTGTCCAGTTGCGATTGCTTCGAAACCAAGACGTTGGAGTCGCTTCCAGGCAACGCCGAATTTGATCTCACGATTACAGGAGACATCAGGATTCGGCGTAATCCCAGCAGCGTAGCCAGCGACCAGGTCAAGCGCCACCAGCTGCTGATAGTCAGCGGTGATATCGAGTGTGTAGTGCGGCAATTTAAGTTGATCGGCAACCAGTCGCGCATCCCGTTCATCGGCCTCATTACAAGCGGTGGCTAACTTCAAGTGCACGCCCACGATCTCGTGGCCCTCCGCCGCGAGCAATGCCGCGGCGACCGACGAATCAACTCCACCGGAAAGTAATGCGGCAATCTTTGCCATTTATTTGATTATAAAACCAGCAAACAGTTCTATTGGCCGCTGCCAAAGAAAGTCCACTCGCTCAATTCGGCCTGGTCCTGACTCCATTGTTTTTTGAAATTGCTCGAGCGGAGTACGTTGACCTTGAGCGAGTACGGTCACCGCACCATCGTTCCGATTCTCAACCCAACCGCTCAGACCAAATTGTTCTGCTTGTGTTCGAATAAACTCACGAAAACCAACGCCCTGAACTATGCCGCTGAAAATACTCATGAGTTCAATGGTTTTTTCGGTGTCATCTGGCCTCAGGGCGCGATCAAGATTATAGCGAACGTCATTACAAGTAATTTCAGTTCGTACGAGTGCGGTCAGATACGCACCGGTGCCGAGCACCTCGCCCAGTTCGGTCGCTAAACTTCGAACATAAAAACCCGAAGAAACCATAAGTTCGAGCTCTAATTCAGGCCAATCATAACGGAGTAATCGCCAGGCCTCAAGTTGAACTAATCGCGGCGCCAATTCAACCAGCTCGCCTCGAGCCGCTCGATCACGAGCACGCTGACCGCGAATTTTAAGCGCTGAGTAGATTGGCGGCTGCTGTAAGCGTTCTCCCATAAACCTCTCCATTATGAGCGCCTCAATCTGTTTACGCGTTGGCGAGCTAATGTTCAAGACGGCGCTTAGCTCGCCTTCAGCATCGCCGGTCGTACTCCGAGCCCCGAGACGAAGTGTGGCTCGATAAGTTTTTTGGGAATGATTCAGAAAAGACGCGAGGGTTCTGGTCGCCGTTCGACCGAGACCAATAATAAGCAAGCCCTCGGCGGTGGGATCGAGCGTGCCGCCATGACCGACTCGACGTTCGCCACTCAGCCGACGAAAAAAAGTGATCACGTCACGATTCCGCCAGCCACGCGGTTTATAAAAAAGAAGCAGACCGTGCATTATATAAATGTTATCAGCTATCAGCTGTGCTGGTAGCGCTGACACTAAAGTGTCAGCAGCTTCGCTAACAGCAATTTTCCCAAAAACAAATCCAGCCCCACCGAAAGGTGGGGCTGGATGCAGCTGCCACGATAGTGACAGCGTCACCAGCTAAGCTGATGACTAGACAAACGTAATGACTACTGCTGAGGCGCAGCTGGAGCAGCTTCAGGCGCGGCCGGAGCTGGTGCGGCACCTTCTGGAGCCGGTGCAGCCGGAACTGCCTCAGTGGCAGTTGGAGCAGCGACCTGTCGCTGTTGGAACCACCACCAAGCGAGCGCGGCCAGAACGACCAAAACGACGATGACGACGATGACGGTCGTCATATTCTTTTCCTGCATTTCGAAACTACAATTTTTTAATACGACCTGTTCGAAAAGTATTGTATCGGATAACGAGGCAAACGTCAATGCGTCTTCTCCCCATTCCTCCGTGTTACCCTACCTTTCTGAGTGGGCGATGGAGGATTTGAACCTCCGACCCCTGCAATGTGAATGCAATGCTCTGCCGCTGAGCTAATCGCCCGGTAACAACAGCCTCATCAGATCAACAATTATTGTAGCGAATTTGATGTAACCAAATTTATGGAACTACTTTATCGTTACCTTGGCGCCAGCCGCCTCGAATTTCTCCTTGATTGTCTGAGCCTCATCGGAAGGGATACCCTCCTTGATCGTCTGTGGCGGAGCATCAGCAATATCCTTGGCATCCTTTAAGCCAAGCTGCGGATTGAGCTCACGGAGCGCCTTGATCACCTGGATCTTGTTGGCGCCGCTGTCAGTCAACACCACCGAAACCTTGCTCGGGCCAGCCGCCTCGGCCGCCGCGCCGCCGCCAGCCGGAGCCGCCGCCATCGGCATAAAGGCCTGGACACCAAATTTCTCCTCAAGCGTTTTCACGAGCTCATTCAGCTCGAGCACACTCAACTTTTCGATTTCCTCGACCACCTTGCTGATTTTCTCTGCCATATTGATATAGGAAGCGCCGACCTGGGTTAGGCGACTGACTTCTTGCTCTTAATTTGATCTAACACAGCAACCAGCTGTTGAATCGGCGATTGAACCGCGGTTGTCACACGACGGAGCGGCGACTGTAATGCTCCAACCAATTTTGCCAACAGCACCTCGCGCGGCGGCAGGGTTGCCATCGTCCAAACCTCCTGCACCGACAGGGTCTGTGCCTCGAACTCACCGCCATAAACCTCGAGCTCAAGTTCTTTCTGGTGCTTACCGAGCACAGCGAATGGCTTGAGGTCACCAACTCGATCAATTACGACCGCAAATGGTCCAGTGATCGACTGCTTGGCTACGTCTGGGTGGGCGATCGTCAGAAGCGTTTTCTTCACAACCGTAAATAGTCCGCCATCAGCCCGAACAGCCTGCTTGAGCTTCAGCAGGTTTGGCGTTGACAGCTTTCGAAGACTAAGAAACACAACACCCTTCGCCTGCGCGAAGGTATTGCGCAGGTCGGCCACAATTGTCTCTTTTTGCTGTCTTGTCTGCATAGCACCTCAGTAGGTCTTATGAAAGCTGCAATAAAGGCAGACTTAAAGCCTACTTTCTCTGCTCGGGAGAAAGCACCAGAATTATATCAGAATTTAAGAGTCGTCAAGGGCCGGCTACGCCCCCTTCCGCCTGATCTCGCTTTCGAGCTGGGCGACGAAGGCCTCGAGACTGCTGGCGCCCTGATCACCAACTTTACGCCTACGGATTGAAAGCTGTTGCTGCTGAATCTCACGATCACCAATAACCACGGCGTAGGTGATTTTCTCTTGCTCGGAACGGAGAATGCGTTTTGATAGACTTTCGGTCGCTGGCCAGAGCTCAGCTCGAATCAGATCATGCTCGACTAGTTCGCGATGTATTCGCTTGGCATACTCCTGCTGCTTGTCATTAATTGGGAGAATAACTACTTGAACTGGCGCCAGCCAGAGCGGCAAGTCACCCCGAGTCGCTTCGAGCAGAAAACCAATGAAACGCTCGTAGGAGCCGATAAGAGCGCGATGAATGACAAAGGGATACTGCTCCTTCCCTTTCGCATCAATGTAAACTAACCCCATCCGTCGCGGGATAAGAATATCTATTTGAACGGTGGCGATGCTTTCTTCCTTGCCATAAATGTTCCGAATCTGAAGATCAAGTTTCGGGCCATAGAAAGCTGCCTCGCCGGTCGTTTCGACGGCATCGAGTCGCTCGGCCTTACAAACATCACGGATAATCTTTGAGGCGTCCTGCCAGAGCTTTAAGCCACCGCCGAACTTATCTTTATTCTTGCCACGAAAATCTGGGAGCGATAAACGGAACCAGGAGTCACGGATGACGCCGATATCAGCATAGACTTCACGAAGCAGACGAACGACACTAGTGAACTCACGAGCGAGATCGTCCTGGGTCACATAAAGATGCGCGTCGTTCTGGGTAATCGGCCCGCGCACGCGAACAAGACCATAAACAACGCCAGAACGCTCGAAGCGATAAACTGGTCCAGCCTCAGCTAAGCGTAGCGGTAAATCACGATAGCTCTGAACGAGCTTTTGATAAACCATGTGGTGGTGGGGACAATTCATCGGCTTGATAAAAAACTCCTGTCCCTCCGGATCAGTAAAGCGGTACATCTCGTCGCCGAAGTAGTGCTTATGACCGGAGGCTTCGTAGAGCTTACCCGAGGCCAGGACTGGCGTTGCGACGTACTTATAACCAGCGGCCAGCTCCTTCCGTCGGAGGTACTCTTGGAGCTCATGTTTAATCACCTCGCCCTTCGGTAAAAGTATCGGCAGCCCCTTCCCGACCTTTTCGCTAATGAGAAAGATACTGAGCTGTTCGCCGAGAACACGGTGATTGAACTGCTCGGCCGCTGCGAGTTGCTCCAGATGCGCCTCGAGCTCCTGGCGACTGAGAAAGGCGACGCCATAGATTCGCGTCAACATTGGTTTCTTCTCATCGCCACGCCAGTAAGCGCCGGCAATTCGAATCAACTTAAAGGCCTCGGCGTTAATATCCTGAGTGGTTTTAACGTGTCCGCCGCGACAGAGGTCAGTGAAATTACCCGAACGGTAAACAGTCACTATCGCTGAACGCTTGGCCTTGACCTGTCGGGCTCGAATCGCCTCAATCGTTTGCCAGTCGGTCGTACCGTAGCGCTTGAGATCACCGAGTAACTCGAGCTTAAACGGTTGACCACGGAACAACTTACGCGCTTCGGCAAAACTGACCCTCTGGCCGGCGAAAGGAATTTTCGCTCGGGCTAATTCGCGCATATGCGCCTCGAGCTTCGGCAAGGCCGCCTCGGTCAACGGCTTAGTGAATTTGATATCGTAATAAAAGCCGTCTTCAGTCGTTGGCCCGATTCCCAGCTGCGCTTTCGGGTCAAATTCAAGCGCCGCACTCGCCAGCAAATGAGCGAGCGAGTGACGAACGTCTTGGAGTTTTTTGTCAGACACTGGATTCATTAAGAACACCCTTACTTCTTACCATAAGTTATTTTTACCAGAAAGGCGAACAGAATGATGTCGACAAAAATGATCAGAGCGAAAAAATCAGGCGTAATCGAGAGACCATTCAATTTAACCACCTCATGACGGAAATAGAGGTAAAGCGAAGTCAAGCTATCCGCGGCCAAAAAACCGAGAATAAAGTCAATAAATCGATGACGGCTTCGCATTGCTTACTTATTGTAGCCCCTTCGGCCCGGCTCAGGGCAAGGGCAAATTTAGATAGTTACTCGCGTTAATTACAAGTTGCTGCTGCAACGCCTCGCCACGAATTCGCTCCATTTCTGCGACGATCGTCGGAATGGTTAAGGGCGTATTTTTAGCGCCACGTTCAGTCGGGTGAACAAATGGTGAGTCCGTCTCGCTCAATAATCGCTCGAGCGGCAAGGCGCGAAGGATATCACGTACGCCTTCATCGCGAAAGATGATCCCACCAAACGAGAAGAAGCAACCGAGCTCAACGCAGCGAAGCGCCATCGCGGTATCGCCGGTAAAAAAATGTAAGTTTACGGGCGGTAACGACGCGAGCTGACGAAGCGTTGTTTCCGCTAACACAAAAACTTCGGCTGAACCACGAAGATGGACGCTGACCGGAAGATTTCGTGTCTTTGCGAGCTGCAGCTGCGCTGTGAACACCTCGAGCTGTTGTTCCAGCACTGCTCGTCGCTCGGTTTCGAGCACTCGGTAGTCATCAAGACCGATCTCGCCAATGGCGATTACGCGCGGCTGTGACAGAGCTGCCCCAACCTGCTGAAGGTCGAACCCGGCAATATCGGTTGGGTGAAATCCAACGCCGGCCAAAATACAATCACTTGTCGGCAGCTGGCGTAAGTCAGCGATTGTTGCTGCGTCGGTCGTCAGAGTGAGTACACCGATTCGCTCCCGTTCCAGCCCCGCCACAATTTCCGTTAACTCCGCCTCGGTGTAGCCAAAATCAACAATTTCCTTACGGACAAGGTGGCAGTGAACATCAAAATACCGGACAGGCATCTCAAAATTATTAGAACAGCGGCGTTAGCGGTGCCTGGTGGTTCTGGAAGCTGGTGGCGTCCTCCGACAGACCGAGAGCGGCGTTTAGTTTTGCCGCTGCCTCCGGCATCACCGGAACGTACCAACGAGCGAGGTGGCTAAGGACGTGAATGAGGGTGGCGTAATGGATGACTTCTCCACCCTTCCAAAGCTGGTGGCGTTCGATGAACTGATTAGTGGCTTTGACGAGATCATAGGCGGCGCGAAGTCCGCGGTGGAACTCACCGGCCTCGAAGGCTGCTCGATAGGTTGTCTCGGCGGCGGTGCACTCGGCCGCGAGTAGATTTTGATCGAGCAGGATTGTTTCGGGTGCTCGCTTGAGCAAGCCGAAGGTGCGGGTAGCGAGATTACCAACTTCATGCTTCAGCTCGCCCTCAGCGATCTGCTCCAGCGCTGACCAGCTGAAATTGAAATCATCGAACTGGCTGCCTTGGCTCAACAGGTAGTAGCGAATAGTGTCACGGTCCCGCTTGGCCAAAAGATCGGCTGGACCGACAACGTTTCCGATCGTCTTTGACATCTTCGAACCATCGACGGTGATGAAGTCATGGACGAAGATCGTATCCGGTAGTCGGAGTCCGGCGCTCAGCAACATTGCCGGCCAGTAGATGGTGTGGAATTTAAAAATATCCTTACCGACGAAATGCGTTACCTGGTCGGCCTTTTGCCAGAATTTTTCAAATGAATCAGCTTGCCCCGAGTCAGACCGAGGGGAACCAAAGCCGAGTCCAGTGAGGTAATTCACGAGTGCATCGAACCACACATAAATAACCTGGGACGAGTCGCCAGGAACGGGGATACCCCAGCCGCCGCTGCGCGCCGCTGACCGCGAGACACTGAGGTCACCAATTGTGCCCGCGTCAATCATCGCCAGGGTGGCATGCTTTCTTTTTTCTGGAACAATTTGAATCTTGTTGCTTGTAATCAGCTCTCTTACTTGCGGTAGATATTTTGTTAACTTAAAAAAATAATTTTTCTCGCGCAGCAGTTCGAGTGGCTTCTGGTGCAGCGGACAGATATTGTCCGGGACCTCCTCCGGCTTGTAGTAGTCTTCGCAGCCAACGCAGTACAGCCCCTCGTACTCGCCCTCGTAAATATCATTCCGGCAGCGTTCCCAAAAGGCGTGGACGCCGCGAGCATGTTCAGCCGAAGCGGTGCGAATGAATTTATTCCACGATAGATTGAAGTCGTGACCAAGTGCCTGGAACGTTTCGGCGACTTCGTCGGAAAAAGCTTTGGTCGGCAAGCCGCGCGCCTCGGCGGCGCGGTAAATCTTCAGCCCGTTCTCATCTGTCCCCGAGAGTGCAAATACCTCGTGACCGTGGGCTCGCTGGTATCGAGCAAAACAATCGGCTAAGATCGCCTCCCACAAAAAACCGATGTGTGGCTCGGCGTTGATGTAGGGGATCGAGGTGGAAACAAAGTGACGTGCCATCAGATTCATTATAGGGATAGTGAAGAACCGGTTGACAGATAGTGCAGAGTAATTGTGATAGAGAAGTCGTGGCTTCCCCGGCTCGCAATGACATCGGCGTTATCCCCAAACAAACGGATGACCATTTGACATTAGCAATTGACAGACTACAATGGCGCTCAGAGGAAGTAATAAACGCAGTGGCGGCATGAGCTCATCAGCTCTGCTGGTAGCGAAGCCGTAGGAGAAAGCGTCATATATCTGCTTCCTCTGTATTAGTCGGATGCGTAAGGTTTACCTACGCAGGGCTCCTACCGTTAGCCCCGTCTTTTTCTCCATACCAAAAACCCCTAAAGGGGTATTTTATTTTGAACAAAAATTGATGTGGTGCTCCCAGGGGGAGTCGAACCCCCGTTCCAAGACGCTAAGTTCGCAAATGCACTACTTGCGAGCAGCGAGGAAGCGGTAGAGCACAATCCCGACGTTCTCCTCCTCGAAGAAGCTAAGGCTGAAGTACCGCCCCCGATTATCCCCAGAGAGGAGCGGAACGTGGAGACCGTCATCGAGGACAATCGACGAGCCAAAGGAGACGATCCAATACTTGAGTTGTTCATCCCGATACTTCGCTCCTAGGGCCAACAGCTCTTCGATTGTGGCGGCGCGCAAGCCCTGACTATCGAGCTTGCGAATGATCTCATCGTTCGACATCGGCTTGTCGAATTTCACTAGGTAAAGCTCGCGCTTGATCTCCCCTTTGCCCGTCACCGGAAAGCGCTCGGCTGTGGTGGCGAATTCCACCTCGTCGTAGCCACCGGCCTCAATCATTTGAGCTAACGACTTTCTGTAGTCAATCACGACCGAGAAGCTGGAAGAGGGCTTAGGCGTTAAGGCTTTAGCGCCCTCGAGTGCCGGAGCAGTGCTCTCAACCGGGACTGGAGTAGCTTGTGGGGCTGCTGGAGCGATGCCTTGAGTTGAAACCGGTGCAACCGGAGCCTGAGCGCTGCGCTGCTGAAACCACCGCCCCACAAGGATAGCCAAGACAACTAACGTGACAATAACAATTGTCAAATTTTTATCTTTACTTTTCATTTTGAGTAAAAACTACGTATTATTGTCTACAAATCGTTTTTGGTCATTAGAAATTAGGACTTAGAAATTTTCACTGGTGCTCCCAGGGGGAGTCGAACCCCCGTTCTCGGCCTGAGAAGCCGATGTCCTGGGCCACTAGACGATGGGAGCGTTTAGACGAAGAGATTATACAGTAGGCTAAGACTGCTTTTCGCCCTATCGTGTCGATCTCTTCAGTTCAAGTTCAAGCTTCCGTCTCTTGAAAGTGACAGTGAACTGATCGAAGAACCCTTCCTGGCCGAGGATCCCGAAAAGATTAAGGTTTTCAATAAACCCTACCGGAATGTCAAAAACTTTGTCATCGCCAGTAACTTGAATGAATATGTTTGCCATTTTCGCCATTAACACCCCGCCCTCAATCCCGCTGAATGGTTCCTCTGGTGCGTTACGTAGATCAATAGTGAGTTCCCTAGCTACCTCAGCATTAAACAATGACTTATCGGCACCAGAGTCAACCAGGGCATAGCACTCGAACGAAGCTACCTTACGATGATCAAATAACTTAATCGGTATGAGAGGAACAGGTTTGCCGCGTTGCGAAGAATCTCTGGCTGGAAGCTTTTGGTACGGAAATTTCATCACCGCTGAAGCGGAACGAGATTAACGTCAAGTCGCGGCACCTTGAATAAAATTACTGCTCGGTCCTGCCGAGCGACCTTCAGATTGAGTTCTTTGAGGGTGTCACCGGACGCTACCACATCGTTGGACGCCCGATCGAACGCCACCCACTTTCCCTCGAAGTTCTTGATCTTCGCAGAAATGGATTTCATCATCGTGAAAGTCTTCTTATTATAACATATTCCTAAGATTGAGGTGTGTTTAATGAGCACGCAAGAGAGTTACGCACTGCGACCTCGCAGAGCCAGACTCAAAAGGAAAAAGATGCCCTCGAACAGAATCACCATTGGACCGGGTGGGAGGTGCGCGAGGGTGCTGGCGAGAATGCCGAGCGTGACCGAGAGCGCGCCGTAGAGCGCGGCATAGGCAAAAAGCGAACGGAAGTTACGGGCGGCGAGCTGAGCCGCGGCTGGCGGAATGATCAGAAGCGAACCGACCAGTAGCGTGCCGACGACCTTGATTCCGAGCGCGACCGCCAGAACTAAGCCAAGAAGCAACATGAAATTGACCCGCTCAATTTTTACCCCCGAGACCTGAGCTAGGGTTTCCGAGAAGGTGGTGAAGGTGAAGCGCCGGAAGTTGGCAATGAAGATCGTGAGTAACGCGAGCGTAATGATCGCGCCAAAGGCAAAGTCAGTCGGCCCAAGCTGACCGAGATCGCCGAGCAGTGCTGATTCGAGATCACCGGTCGGCACCAGCAGTAAACCAATCGCGAGCGACAGACTGAAGACCAGACCGATCAAAATTTCTGGAAAGAGCTTCGTCTTGGCCTGAATAGTGTGGATGATAATGGCACCGAAAAATAGCGTTACGAGTGCGCCGAGGGTCGAGTTAAATCCGAGCAGGAGTGCAATCGCTACACCCGGTAGGGCGACGTGCGAGAAGGCGTCAGCCGCCAGCGCCAGGCGACGATTAATAACAAAAACGCCAAAAGTTGAAACCAGGAGGCCGGTGACGACGCCGATCGCAAAAGAATACGGATTCATCTCAATGACGATGGTCGCCGTGCGGAAAGAGGGCAACTTCGCCGCCGTAAAGGTCTTGCAGAACATCGTCCCGGATTGAGCGAGGTTCGCCGACACAACGAACGGTTTTATTAATACAGATCACCTTGGTCGCTAAGCGGAAGACGACCGAGAGATCGTGCGAAACCATCAGGACGGTCAATTTTTTCGCCTTGACTGTGTGGACGAGGTGCTGATAAATAGTTTCCTCGCCGCCAATATCAATCCCAGACAGCGGTTCGTCAAACAGGAGCACATCCGGTTCTTCGGCTAAAACGAAGGCAATTAACACCCGCTGGAGTTCACCGCCGGAGAGCTGACCAAGACGTTGATCAAGCAGGTGTTCGGCTTTCGAGAACTCGAGCGCCTCAATAGTTTTCGCGCGATCGCGTATACCCAGAACGATCTCAAATAGCTCCCGAACAGTCAGCGGCAGACTTCGCTCGAAGTCAAGCTTCTGGGGGACGAAACCGATTTTGATTGGTCGTGACCAGGCAACGCTACCGCTGTGTGGCGCCAGCTCGGCGATCGCTCGAAGCAATGTCGTCTTCCCCGCTCCATTCGGGCCGACGATCAAGGCAATGTCACCCTCGTCCAGCTCGAAGTTCACCTTCTCGATGATTGACTGGGTGCCGTAGGTCACGCCCAGATCTTTGACCGTCAGAAGTGCCATCTAACGTCTAGTACGAGTTCGCATGATGAAACGCGTCAGCTCGTTGATGAAGATGGCGAGCAACATCCCGAGGAGCCAGCTGACAAAAATATCAATCGGCCAGTGCTCGAGGGCAATCCAACGAAGGATGCCAATCGCCAGGGCGACGACGAGCGTACCAGCCCCAACCTCAGGGTAGGCTGGGAGGAGGGTGAAGCCGAGTGTTGTTGCAATGAGCGTATGCCGCGAGGGAAAGCTGTCAAAGTGCTGTCCGGCCTCGCTCGTATAGTATGAAATTGGTCGGAGCTCTGGGTAGGTCACCTTGAGCCAGCCAGCAATTGAGATCGCCAGGAACAGTCCCAACCCAACTTCAATCGCAACGACCCAGTTAAAGCGGCGCTCGCGGAAACTGACCGCTAACCAGGTCGCCGCCGCCACCAAAACCACAATCGCCACTAAACCATCACTGGCCAACGACGCCAGCCGTGCCACCCCCGGCACTTCCTTTATCACCGCAAACATCGCATCCGTGAGCATTAGAATAGGCGGTAGGACATAGTAAGTAGTAATGGTAATTGTAGCACGGCTGTGTTGGGAAAAAGAAAAGGCCCACCACAGTTCGCTACGCTGTGATGAGCCAACACCAACGCTTCAATCCCGCTACCATAGAGGCCGCTGCCTGCAGTATGTTCCGTAATCTGCGGTCAGCTCTTCACCCTCATGGATGGAGCGGATGGCACGGAATGTTTCTCCTTCGTCATCGGTCGCCACGTTCGGTGTCTCCGAGTGATTCATGAAGAAAACGCCCGACAGTAGCGCAAGGCCCGTTTCTGGTATCCAGACAGTCGGATTACCAAGATCCAAATAATCAGAGATCATCCGACGTACCCCGTCTGGCAGCGTGTTAAGCTGTTCACGTTCAATCTCAACCCATTGAATCTCTGCGAGCTCGGGAAAGAGATTGGTCCCTTCCGGGATTTGCCTGACTGTAAAGAGTCCGACCCCGCCAGACGCCTCTGCCGGCTTCACCCTGAACATCGTTTGTTCCCGGAGAAGCTTCAGCGTCGCCGCTTTTCGTTGTTCCACAAATAACTCCTTTCCGCAACGTATGCGCTAGTTGCCAACATTCAGTCTACTGATATTAATTATAGCATTTTAAAAATGTGTTGTCAATTAGGCTAAAATGGCCTCGGGGTTACTTAAAAATTTTTGGCAAAAGAAGAGGCCACAACCCTACGGTGGGTCGTGGCTCTCAATCATCCGACTACTACTTCGCTATCTAGCAGTGCCGACCAAAGTAACGAGCTCTCTTCGGCGCATGATTCTTGGCTCCATCCGCTTGATGTGTCTCGCCAACGCTAAGACGAAACCGCGGACTGATTCTTCTTCCCAGGCATATCGATCATCTATGCCAATGAACGGAATCTTTTTGTGCCCGACGCAACGGAGCAGGAAAAGACTCTTTTCAAGGTCACCGCATGGATTCTCGAACATGGCAAGGTCGACTTCATCCAGCCGTCCCTCTCGGACAAAGGCGAAGATTTCATGATCGGTGAGATCTAAGAGGTTGACAACAACACCACTCCAGCCGAGTTGCTCAAGCGCCTGGACAACAAAAATATTAAGAGCCCAGGTGGTTGTTAAAACACGAAGGTTTTTGTGTGTTGGGTCTTCAACGGCAGAATTTTTTCGCAGCACGATCTTTCCCTCCTTTCTGATTTCGAAAAGCTAACTAAATATTAGCACTTTATGTATTATTTGTCAATAGAAACCACGGTGCAACGCTCACGCCCGTTTCCTAGACGTGGCTTCGCAAATAGTTGCTCACTCCTCGCCGAAGTTTATTATTTTTTTTAAAAAAAGAAAAGGCCTCCACGCTTACGCGCTTCGGCCACTGAGTTTCGCGATTTCCCGCCGGAGTACCTAGCTGACTCCTTCCTTATTGCGGAAACTGTTCTATGCCGTCGGCCGTCCTCCGGTTTTCACCACCACGACATTCGTCTCCAAGCATGTCAGGACGATCTGGGCCAGTTCTTCGGCCAAAGCCAATTGCCCTGCAAATAAATCCAAATGTAGTTGTGTTGGTTTACCATTCAGCCGACCATTAAGCTGGCTCAGTAGGGTCACTAATTTACTTTGAGCCTCTATAAGAACATCCATAAGTTCACCATCCATATGTTCACCTTGTTTCTGCAACGCATAATCTCGTTGCCGACGGTTAGTTTACTAATATTAATCATAGCACTGAAAAATTTTATTGTCAAGTATATAAAATGGCAATAGAAATCATTTTTAAACGAACCGCTTGCCCAAAGTCCTTCAGTAAGCTCAAATTAAAATTCCGTAGCGCAGCGCGCACACCCCCGAGGAATCCTGCGCAGGCGAGCGGGCATGGTTCGATCAGGCCGTTAGGCCTGATCGAGAGCGAGCCGAGGAATAAGCGATCCCCGCACGCTGGGCGGGGCGAAGCGGGTTGACGAGGGGGTGTGGGGGCGAAGCTCAACAAAAGCAACACCGTACAATACATTAATGCTCCGGTATCTTTTTGCTAACATTTCCCCGCTCCAGACCCTAACCAAAAACAGCTTCTGGATCGTCTTCGGCCGCGTCGCCGCCGGCGTTCTCCGCGCCGGTCTCACCATCCTGGCCGCCCGGACACTTGGCGTCGCTGGCTTCGGCAGCTTCACCCTGGCGATGAACTTCGTTCTGATTTTCTCCTTCCTGCCTGAGTTCGGCTTCACCGCCATTCTGACCCGCGAGCTGGCAAAGCGTCAGGGCGATCCGCATCGCACCTTCTCGGCCCTGTTCTCGCTCACTTTGGTTTGCTCCCTGATTGCCTACGCCCTCCTGATTTTGATCTCGCCGCTCGC
>OBEQ010579912.1_pt1 | contig 17323 bp, 15 predicted proteins | sample 1670901 | NCBI WGS metagenome assembly OBEQ01 (sample SAMEA104232315, study PRJEB22302) | groundwater metagenome | biome: forest; feature: aquifer; material: groundwater | place: USA | collected 2011-08-07 | depth 5.4 m
CCTCCTTTCTTGAACCTTGAAATTGCAATAAGGAGTGCTGACTTTTCTTGAGGGTCAATCCTTGAGGTTAGATAGGTACGAACATCGTCCCAGATGGTGCACCCGAGAAGAGTGACGAGTCAGAATAGAGCTGTTTAGCTTGATAAATCAAGCTATTCGTAGGTTCAATCCAGAGGTTTTGCTCCCAAAGTTCCTTTTTGATGCGATGGATAGCAACAAAGGTATTTTTAGCCTGGATTTTGAGTTTTTGATCCTTTAATTTGAAGTTCAAGCCAATTATCTCGACCACTTTTCTTTTGATAACCGGATCATCTATTTCATAGAGCGATTTTACATGCAGTGCAAATTTGAGCGTATCTTCAAAGAGTGTATCCCAATAGCTATCATCGGTATCAACGATCTCTTGCTTAACGATTTGTTCTTGTCTGAGTAGTTCTTCTTTTTTCTTTTTGTAGTCTTGCTCGTCGGGAAAGTATCCCTCATCCTTCATGTTCCTTAATTGAAACTTTTGATTTGATATTTCTGCTAGTCTTTTAGCTTGCTGTTCCAGCACTTTGGCCATAGCTTTACCTTCGAGCTGATTTTGTCGCTTTAAAGCCTTCCTGAGCCATTCTACGAAAGCTGGGACTATTTCTACATCATTAACATAACTTTGTACTTGCATATCCATTATTGTCTCAGAAATTGCCTTTTCCTTACAAGGACCTAATTTTCTCGTACAGTGGTAATAAACAAACAGTTGGTTTTTCCCATTTTTGTAAGCTTTTAAATGTCTTTCGGCTGTAACTGTTGCGTCACATTCACCGCATTTAAAAAGTCCCATCAATGGTACTGCCTGTAAGGGAGTCTTCTTGGCACCTCTGTTTTTTATTAACGTTCGAATTCGATTATACTCCGTCATTGACATAAGCGGTGGATGACTTCCTTGATATAACTCACCGTGATAGTGAAACATGCCAGTGTTGTATATATCTCTGAAGAAATGATACGCTTTTGACTTTGAAATTGGCGTTCCATCATTACTTACTAACTTGTCGGCTGTCATGATCTCCAGAGTTTGCTCAACGGTAAAACGACCGGTTAACATAAGCTCCACCCATTCTCGACACTTATCCCAATTGAGAGGGTTTTTGATAACATCTTTTAATCCTTTCGGCTTCATCGGGTCAAACATATAACCTAAATGTGCAGCAGTAGGACAAATACCTTTTTCAATTTTACCTCGCATGTTTCGTAAAACTCCTTGGGAGGTTTTCTTGCTATATTCCGAGCTGAAGCCAAAATGAATATTTAACATTGCATAGTTTGTCTCATCAAAGCTGCCGTTTAGATCAGTTGTAATTTTTAGCTGCTCATCTCTGACGCGATCAACAAGAAATCCCCCTTCTTCATTATTTCTCGCAAGTCTTGCCGCGTCCCACGATATAATGACTATCTTAATTTGTCTTGCTACGGCAAGTTCTATCAGAAGCTTCATTTGGTTAAAGCCGACTCTTCTATGGGCTTTCATGCCGGTTTTCTCATCCGTAAAAATATATTCCTCAGGAACTATGATGCCCAGTTTTTCTTCTAAACGGTGACAAATTTGTAGCTGATCCGGAATTGAAGCCAGTTGCCTTTTATCCTCAGTAGATTTTCTGGCATAGATAAGATAAAGGTTGCCGTTAATCAGATTCAAATGAGTATTTGCTTTCATAATTGTGCTTATTTTTCGCTCTCCATTCTACTTTCTTCGAGTAGCTGCTTTTCTCTTACCAAGTAGGCTAATTTAATCATTCTTATTGCCTGGTCCTCTGCTTCTTCATCAGTCAAGTCAATATCTTTTACCCTTTTGACTATTTGTTTAAACTCCTGGATTTCTTCGTCAGTTAAGCTTATCGCGCTTTCAACAAAAAGTCTGTCCCTGAACCTGATGTAGGCTAATTCATCACCAGATGCCATGAAAGCCCTCCTCTTTACTTGCAATCAGGCCTTCCATTTCCTCGTTTGCCGTGTATTGCTGCTGTTCTTTTTTCCGTCTGAATTCCTCATAGCGTTCTATGAAGCCGGTAAATTGGGAAGTATTGAGGGTTTTCTTCTGTCCCTTTATAATCGGTGTTCTTCCTCTATATCCGTCAATGATGTCTTCTTCATGTTCTGTAGCAACCGGATAGAAACCATCGTCTTTTTTAACAATTACGCCTTCTGAGATACCTTTTATTAACCATTCTTTTTCAATCCAGCCAAAAAGAGGCTCTGCTTTTACGTAACCCTTATTTTCAAGTTCTTCTCTGGCTTCTTGAGCAAGTTTTTTAACCGTCTCAAAGTCCCTGCTTCGATATGCTTCTTTTTGTCTCAGGTAGCGCTGATAAGCCAATGAGCTATTCATTTAATGCCTCCTGTTCGAAACGTTCGAGTCATTAACTTTGGGATCTCATCAGCAACGTTTTTTAAGTCAAAACTCTTTTCTTGCCACCATTTGTTTTCCTGCATTACGTCAATTGCCCATTTGATGTCTTCAACTTCATACCCAGTATCAAGCATTAATTTTGCATACCGTGCTTGTTTGCCATAATTTGGGAAACGAATACCACCGAGTTTTTGCGAGAGGTAACTAATAAGAAAAGGTATCTCTCCCTTATAAGAAGTTTTTTGAACTTTTTCCGAAGGAATAGTATTGTTATCCTTTATTGATATATCTTTTATTGTGGGTGCCACTTTTTGGTAGGAGGGGCTGGTACCAATATTTGTGAGAGGTGTAGTACCATTTTCTGAAGGGGGTACCAAATCTTGGGAGGGGGTAATTTTAAGTTGGAAAAGATTTTCTCGTCCTAACTGTGGAACGATGATAATAAAACACTTTGTCTCAAGTCCTTTTAACGCTTTTCGAATTGTCTTTTCATCTTTAAGTCCTGTCCCTCTATCAATAACTGTTCCGTCTCTTTTAGTGATACCGTTTATAAATTGAGAAAGAGAAATGCCATCTGCTGTTTTTTTAAATCCCCAGGTGTGACGTAAGATATAATCGAGTACTTTTTGCTCTGCAGGCGTTAGAATATGCCACCAACCATTCAGAGCCTTTGGATACGGCCAGTAGTTTGTTACCGGTTCAGGCGGAAAGCCAGGGAAGGTAGTATAGTTTTTATGCATATTTCCCTCCTGAAAAAATGAGATCCTTTAAGTCCTTGAGCCGAGCAAAGAGATCACGAGGGTTGACGATTGCGGAGCCGGCAAAGTATCCCTCGACTAACGATTCTGCTTTCTCCTTTGGGGTAAAATGAAAGAATACTTCTCTATTAACTTTTTCTGTTCGGATTAACTGCAAATTTGAGGCATATAAGAATGCAGCAATGTTTAAATTTTTGGTAGTATATACGTTCTCCATATTCCTCTCAATTTCCTTTCTTTTCTAAAAATCCTGTTTAAATGTTGTCTAGTTAATTGTATTGAGGAAACAGCTAAAGCTTATACATTTTTAGTTTTGGCAAGAAATATCAGGCTAAATTTGTAGTTATTAACAGTCTATTTAATCAAGCAGTTATTTGATAAAATGCAGTAGAGCTATGAAATTATCTGATAATGAAAAACGAGATATTATAAAATATCTTAACTCCGACAAGCCTATGCCAGATAAATATAGGTTTCTCCTCTTTGATGATGATCGTGAAGTTGAGTTGGTTTGGAATGGTAAATCTAGTGATATTACTAATGCCGTATTACCTTTCCAAACAATTGAACATATAGATGAGCCAAGAAGTGAAGATCAAATCAAAATGCAGAAATCTCTTTTTGATATGTCTGGCCGTCAAATTCAAGGGTGGACAAACAAACTTATTTGGGGTGACAATAAGTTAATTCTTTCTTCTCTTAAAAATGGTCCTCTCCGTAAAGAAATTGAAGCACAAGGTGGTATAAAACTTATCTATATTGACCCGCCATTCGATGTAGGAGCCGATTTTTCTATGGATCTTCAAATTGGTGACGAAGAGTTCACAAAAAAGCCATCAATTATAGAGGAAGTTGCTTATAGAGATACTTGGGGTAAAGGTGCGGATAGTTTTATAGCCATGATTTACGAACGGTTATCTTTAATGCATGAGCTATTAGCTGATAATGGGAGCATTTATGTGCACTGCGATTGGAGAGTAAATAGTTATATTAGACTTGTTTTAGACGAGCTTTTTGGTAATCATAACTTTAGAAATGAAATAATTTGGTGTTATACAAGCGCATCAAATCCAGGAAAGGATTTTCCCAAAAAACACGACACTATACTAAGGTATTCAAAATCAGAAAATTACATGTTTAATGGAGATGATATTAGAGTTGAGTATGATGAAAAAACGAAGTCCAATTACAAAGAGGGCTTGGTCGGTTCTGGTACTTTTTACCAAGGAAAAATCAAGAACGAAAAAGGAGTTTTAAAGGACGGAAAAATACCCGAAGATTGGTGGGAAATGGCAATAGCAGCAAGATTTCCTGTAGATGGATTAAAAAGAACGGGATACCCAACTGAAAAAACTCTACCCTTGTTAGAAAGAATAATAAAAGTATCATCTAACGAGGGCGATATTGTAGCTGATTTTTTTGTGGGATCGGGGACAACTCTTGCGGTAGCGGAAAAACTTGGAAGAAAATGGATAGGCTCTGACTTGGGAAGATTTGCAATCCATACTACACGAAAAAGAATGATAGCAGTGCAAAGAGAATTAAAAAAAGATGGTAAGAATTTTAGACCTTTTGAGATATTAAATTTAGGGAAATATGAACGTGAGCATTATGTTGATATTAATAATGATCTGAGAACAGAAGAAAAACTATTACAACAACAGCTCAAAGAGAATGAATTTATTAAGTTGATACTGTCTGCATATAAAGCTGAGCCTGTTGATTCATTTCTAACAATGGTGGGCAAAAAAAGAGATCGTCTTGTTGCAATCGGACCGATAAATTTTCCTGTTTCAGCAGACTTCTTACATCAAGTTGTCGCAGAATGTGTTGAAAAAAATATTACTAAAGTTGATGTGCTTGGATTTGACTGGGAAATGGGACTTGAAGTAGATCAATTTAAGAACCATGGAGTTGATCTTCAACTTAGAGTGATCCCAAGAGAAGTTTTCGATAAGCGTGCTGTTGAAAAGGGTCAAGTTAAATTTTATGAAGTCGCATTTATTGAAGTTAAACCAATTGTAAAAAAGAATATGGTTTCAGTTGAATTATGTGATTTTAGCGTTTTTTATAATCAAGATGATTCAGGTGAAATTGAAGAGAAATTAAAATCTGGAGGTTCAAAAGTTGTTGTTGAAAATGGACAAGTCATAAAACTAAGTAAGGCAAAAGGTTCAGAAATTATAAATAGAGAGATATTAACCACAAAGTGGACAGACTGGGTAGATTATTGGGCTGTTGATTTTAATTTTGAAAGCAAGAAAGAGTTTATAAGAAAGGCTAAAGAATCAGATATATCACAACCTAAACTTGATGGAACTGAAGATCCAAAACAAATAAAATTTCCTGAGTATGAAGAATTATGGACTGGTAGCTATATTTTTGAAAATGAATGGCAGTCATTTAGGACTAAAAACGATAGGAGTTTAGAGCTAGTTACGGTTTCTAAGGAAGTATCGCGTGGATCACATAAGATTGCCATTAAAGTTGTCGATATTTTTGGTAACGACACAACGAAAGTTGTTGAAGTTTCAGTTTAAGAAATGTTATGGCATTACATAAAGATTTTCCGATAGATCCATATGCAATTTTAGATCCAAATGTAAGGTGGTTTCCTGCTGTTGAAGATTTAAGAGAAAAAGGAGGTTATGAGCGACTTTTACCTCCTTTTATTTCAGAGCTACGAAAAAAAGTAAAAGAATGGCGCGATAATAACTACAAAGAAGCTAGTGAAACTTCAAAAGCTCTTTTGAATTGGTGGTTTAAAAATGAGCATACAATTTTTGATAAAAATGGTATGTCTACTCCGTTTAAATATTATTTTTCCCAACGAGAAGCAGTTGAAACAATTATTTGGTTATATGACGTTGCAAAAGTAAAAAGTAAATACGATTTAATTAAATTCGACCCATTGGGAAGAGTAAGTCCTAATATGTTTAATGAGGACTGGCTAAGATTCGTTATTAAAATGGCAACGGGAAGCGGGAAAACAAAAGTAATGAGTTTGGTTTTAGCATGGGCATACTTCCACAAACTTTATCAAAAGGATTCAAAACTTGCCCGTAATTTCTTACTTATAACCCCAAATATTATTGTGCTTGAAAGAATAAAAATAGACTTCCTAGGTTTGAAGATATTTCATGAAGATCCTATACTCCCCGACAATGGATATTCTGGGCAGAATTGGCAAGATGATTTTCAATTAACCCTGCATTTGCAAGATGAGATTGGCTCTATATCTCCTACAGGTAATATATTTTTAACAAATATCCATCGTGTTTTTGAAGGTAATATAGAGAATCCTAATCCAGACGATGAGGACAGTACTACATACTTTCTTGGTCCAAAACCTGTTAGTAAGACAAATGATTCAAGAGTAAATTTAAGCTCAATTATTCGCGAGATCGATGAGTTAATAGTTATTAATGACGAAGCACACCATATCCATGATGAGAAATTAGCTTGGTTTAAATCAATTCAGGACATTCATAACAAACTTAAATTAAAAAATGGAGAATTGGCGCTTCAGATTGATGTAACTGCTACACCTAAACATAATAATGGAGCAATTTTTGTTCAAGTTGTATCCGACTATCCGCTTGTTGAGGCAATTCATCAACGAGTTGTTAAGAATCCAGTGTTACCAGATCAAGCTAGCAGAGCAAAGCTAAAAGAGAATCAAAGTTCCTTATTTACTGAGAGATATGAAGATTACATAAATTTAGGAGTTATTGAATGGAAAAAGACTTATGAAGAATTACTAAAAGCTGGTAAAAAGTCGATCTTATTTATAATGACCGATGATACAAAAAATTGTGATGAAGTGGCCGAGTATTTGGAAAAAACATATGCAGAGTTTAAAGGTGCAGTTTTAACAATTCATACGAATAAAAGCGGTGAAATATCAGAGGCCATTCAAGGAAAAGACGAAAAAGAATTGACCAAGCTAAGAGAACAGGCAAATGCAATTGATAGTAATGAAAGTCCGTTTAAAGCGATCATTTCAGTATTGATGCTTAAAGAAGGATGGGATGTAAAAAATGTTACGACTGTGGTTGGATTAAGAGCATATTCATCGACTGCAAATATATTGCCGGAGCAAACATTAGGTAGAGGTTTAAGAAGAATGTTTTTTGGAAGAGATGACCTTGAGGAATACGTTAGCATTATTGGAACTCCTGCATTTATGGATTTTGTGGAATCTATAAAAGGAGAAGGCGTTATTTTGGAAAAACGCGCAATGGATATTGGGGCAAAGCCTATTACTCCTGTTGTTATCGAAGTTGATAAGGAAAATGTTAAGAAAGATATTGAAAAGCTTGATATTGAGCTGCCTATTCTTACTCCCAGAATCCAAAGAGAGTATAAAAATCTTTCAAAACTAGATGTTTCTAAATTCCCACATAAAAAGATACATGTAAAACAATTTAGTGATAAAGAAAAAAAAGAAATAATCTTTAAAGAAGTTATTGCGGATAAGCTACATCACACGACCGTTTTGGATACAAATATTGAACCTAGTTATCAAAGTGCAGTTGGTTTTTTTGCTCAAACAATAATGAGAGAACTGCGGTTGTTTGGTTGCTATGATATTTTATTCGGTCAAGTAAAAGAGTTTGTTAGCAATTACTTATTTGAGCAGCCAGTAAATCTGGACGATTTAAATATTCTCCGTAATTTATCTGAGCCTGAGGTAACAAAAACTATAACTGAAACTTTTAAAAAGGAAATTAATGATTTAACAATTGAAGATAAGGGTGATGCTGAGATTAAAAACTACATAAAAATCAGTAATTGTAGGCCATTTGTTGTAAACGATAATGCTTATTTGCTTCCAAAGAAAAGTATTTTTAATAAAATTGTTGGTGATAGTCATTTTGAACTTGAATTTGCTGATTTTCTTGAAAGCTGCGAAGACATCTTGTCTTTTGCAAAGAACTACTTTGAGATTCATTTCAAAATTGACTATAAAAATTCCGATGGATCAATTGCTTACTATTATCCGGACTTCTTTGTAAAGAAAGATAATAAAACTGTTTATATCATTGAAACAAAAGGTAGAGAAGACCTAGACGATCCAATTAAAATAAAACGTTTGGCTCAGTGGTGCAATGATGCAAATGGAAGACAAAATAAGATTCAGTACGAAATGCTATATGTGAAAGAAGATGAATGGGGTAAATATAAACCGAAAGATTTTACCGAGTTGGTGAAAATCTATAAATCTGAACCATGATAAAACTTTCGCGATCAAAAATTGAACTGCTTTTCGATTGTCCTCGTTGTTTCTGGTTTTATGCCGGGAAAGGAATTGCCCGCCCATTTGGTGCACCTTACACAATAAATAATGCCGTGGATTTTATCCTTAAAAAAGAATTTGATGTCCATAGAGCGAATGGTACAGCCCATTACTTGATTAAAAGAGAAGGAATTGATGCAATTCCCTATATGCACGAAGATATTGATAAATGGAGAAATAATTTTACGGGTATTCAATTTCATCATAATGAGACAGATTTTCTTGTTTTTGGAGCAGTAGATGATATATGGGTTGATTCCAAAGGAAACCTCATTGTGGTTGATTATAAAGCTTCCGGTGCTAAAGAAGGAGAACTTTATGATAGTTACAAAAGACAGATGGAGATTTATCAGTGGATATTAAGACAAAATGGGTTTAAAGTGCAGAATCGTGGTTATTTTGTATATTGCAGAGTGAATAAGGATAACGGATTTCCTGAAGGGAAATTAAGTTTTGATATAAAAGTGCAACCATATGATGGTGACGATAAATGGGTTGAAGCTAAAATATATGAGGCAAAGAAAGTTTTAGACGGCGGAATACCAGATTCTTTTCCGACATGCAATTACTGCAAATATACAAATGATACTCATTATTAACATTATTGTTAATTTGACTTCTAACACTTAAATGTTTACTTCAGAAGAGCTTGATTTAATACTAACTTGGTAAGCTCCAATTCTTAAAAGAATTATAAAAAGCCAATGTCCGTAAATAGGCAAGTAGTTTTCCCTAAACATAAGTGCGTGAGATACGTTATTTCTTAAATTATTACCACCAAGTTCAATAAGGACATACTTCATGAGAATTAAAAGATCACTGCCAAATATTTCTTCCGCGTACGGCTCTCTTAGAAGTTCATCCAGCCCTTTCTTCTCTGTTACTTGCTTGCCACCTCTTTCGGTCTTAATCTTATCGGTTGGTTTACCTATTGTTTCGTAAAACTCCCGTATTACTCCCTCTATTTTAGGAGTAAGGGAATCCACGGCCAAGATCAAATTGTTTCTTGCTTCCTGGACATTTTGGTTTTTAAGCATCTCAAGCGCGGTAAGATATGCTTGGATACCAGGACTAAGAATATCAACCCATTTTCTTGACTTTAAAATAACAGCTTGTGTATCTGGATCGTGCAATTCATACTCTTTCCCATACCACAGATGGTCGGATATGTATTTAACAACTGAATCTAAGTCTATTTTCTTTGCTTCAACTAATTCTTCAAGTAAAACGTTTACTAATACTTCATACATAATAAGAGAGAAATGGTATTGGCGTAGCAGGGAGTAGTACTTTTTCTCAAGCTCTGAATCATATTTTCTTGGCATGTTCCCGGAACTATCAATTACGGTTTGCGAAAATAATGATTGAACCACAAACTCCTTATCCATCTTCTCTGTTTGTTTCTTTACGTCTTCATATTTAGGTAAAATCGAACCATCCACGGTTAATCTGACTAAAAGCTGTTCTTTTGTTTCTTTTTGAGCAAGTGTTTTAAACTGAGTTCTGATTTGTTTTACCCAATCTGTTAAATCCATTGATTGGGAAAAAGTTTGGAATTTCATATTTTTCTTAGACTCTTGAAATTCTCTCTCAAGCTCTTCAACCTTATTTTGGTCTCCTAATGTTTTGTATTCGGTAATCGCTTTTATTAAAAATTCAGATTGCACGAAACTTTCTTTATGTTTTTTTGCTTCTTGTTCAAATGAAGAAGCTACCTTTTTGCGCCACGTCTTATCTTTTAGACCAAAAACAGATTGCTCAATTTTCTCTCCTAAAGAAAGAAAATCTCTAGCAAAAAATGAATTATTTTTCTGCTCCTGTTCATCAGCCATAATTTTGCAGATTTTAATTACATTTTCCCAAAAATCTTCCCCGTATTCTTTTTTATTCTCAAGAGCAAAGCTCAAAAGCTGATGGGTAACAGCCCAGCGCGCGGGATTGCTGGTATCAAAATTAAGTACAGTTGCACCAATTGCTTTATTTACTTTCTCAACGTTGTGTTTAATTTTCTTGGCAAGAATATATGCACTCTTAAGAGCACCTACTATTTCAAATGCGGAAGTACTTTCCGGATCTTTCTTTATTTCCAGACTTAGTAAATCAACTACTTTTAGGTATTCATCAATTGCCAACTGAGCCATTTTGTGGTCTTTGTCCAAAACCCACAATAAGTGCGCTATCCGAGCACGTATTCTGGGGTGCTTATATGTCGGTAAAATAGACCGTAAATAATCGCTGTCTGATTTTTTAAATTCATCTAAGCTGGGGAAAGCCCAGACCTTTCCTTTATCATCTGTACCGGACATTTTAGGTAAAAGCTCGTCTCCTTTTACTTCAAAGCCAAATGTATTCATGAGAGTTTGAAAATTATTACTTTCTTTCTCATCTTCAAGAATAAAATATGCCAGATCTCTTGCTTCTCGGAAATGATCTCCAAGCTCAAATAGATATTTGGCTGTTTTTGCTAGATTTTCTAAGGAAGACAGACTATCACTGATTTTTTTTCTTGCTTCTTCCTTATCATCTGTGCCTAGTCGTACCATATCTTTGAATCGCTGTAGCTTTTCTAGGTCATAACGGCGATCTCCTCTGTCGTTTATTTTCTCTGCTTGAAGTTTTTTTGTGCGATCCCACCGGCGGAGAGTTTCCGGATGGACTCCTAAAAATTCTGCGGCTTCTGTAATGGAATAGTAAATATTTTTAGCCATATAACTTATACAATCTACTTATACATGACTACAAAAATATTGTCAATAAGAGAATTCGATTTAGGCTAAAATTTTAGCTATTGAAGGTAAAGAAGGAAGTGAGGTAATCTCCAAAAACCTATGCCAATACTCGAATTTTCCAGTTTCAGAGGGTAAAACCGGCTCCAAAACTAAAACAGTGCAGATTAGTTTATCTTCATCATCAAGAAATAATTCATCTTGAATTATTCTGCTTCCTCCTGCCATTGCTGAAATAGCAAGCATTGTAAGCATGTTTTGAGACATGTCTGGAGTAATGACGAGAAGATTTTTTTCTCCAGAGATAAATTTTGGCAACGCATTTTTTATTGAGTCTTCAGCTGCATATTGTATTTCTTCTTCGGATGAAAAAAATTTAGTTTCGCCATTTATAATTTTTGGTTTAGAAGTACGGGCTTGCTTTTGTTCATCTGTTAGATTGGGATCTTTCCATACTTGTCCTTTCCATGAAGGGGATTTTACTTCCACTTTCCATAAGGCGCTGCTTAAATCCTCAATGGATAAGTCCAATTTTGTATTACCTTTTCCATCCGGCTCAAGGGCAATCATTTTTAATCCCAATATCTTGCCAAAAAAATAAAGCGTTTTTATTTCTCCCAAGAACTCATCTCGTTGTTTATCTTTAAGTACTCTTTTTTTATTTTGTTCGTAATGAGTAGGATTTACCTGATATAAATACTCAAGCCACTTGTATATTTCATTATTCCACTCCGTTGACCAACCAAAATCATCTTGAGGTTTATGTTGAAAATAATCTGTATAGTAGTTCATATCAATACAATCTTATTATATCAATCTTCATCTTTGTTTTACAGAATTTTAATTCTTGAAATTCCGATTATCGTTTATTATACTATCGGGGAAAAGTAACCAATATTTGAAGCTGCCCATAAATAAATAAAATTATGGGTAAGTTTAAATATCTTCAAGACGAACAAGAGTATATTGACCGCTATGATCTTTCCACAATAAGAGAATGCTTTAAGGTTATTGACATGTTTCAAGACCTCTACAAGAAAAGCCTGACAAGCGAAGAGCTGAAAAATATGTCCAAAGATGATAAATACAGCGACACTACCAAAATAATGTATTGGCATTTGTGGTTTATCCAGGCTCAGGAGTATAAAAATAAGAAAGAGACAATCCGAAAATGGATGGAAGAAGATAAACTCAAACAGGATAAACAAGATAATACTCCTGTGCCGGATGGCATAAAGTGTCCTCTGTGCGGCGCTGCAATGTATTTCAATTCTTCAAAACACCTTGACTACACCTATGATAGTCCAATAATGAGGATGATGTTTCTGTTTAAGTGTTCAAAATGCGAAAAGCAGCAATGGGTGTATGACGATGGTGAGATTCGCGTTTCAAAACCTGATCTTTGCCCGAAATGTAATAAAGAGCTGGATGTAACAAACAGCAGAAAAGGGAAGGTCATCAGTACATTCTACAAATGTAAGCATTGTGGATATTTAAAGAAAGATATTCTTGATCTTGCTAAAAGTGACGAGGAACATAAGAAATGGCAGGAAGAGCAAAGGAAAAAGGAGGAAGAAGAAAAAAAGCTCCTGGAAAAGTACAGAGCTGCTTTTTGTTTAACAGATGAGGAAGGTGAAAAGTATTTATTTGAAATTGAAGCAATGGAATTTGCTCGCCAAATAGGCGAAGAAACAAAACAAAAATATGATAATAGCGCTTATCAACAAGTCAGCAAGTTAAAGAAATTGACTATTGTTGAACTTGAAAAGATATTAGCTGAGGCACTGGAGAAAGCAAACTATACGAAGCTCTCTTTTGCTACTCCTGAAATAGGACAATTTATCTTTGCTCCGTTTACTTTACAGGATGCAGATACAACTCGAAGAAACAATATAAGTACAAGTACGCTTGAGAAACTTATCAAAAGCACATTAGAAAATACCAACTGGCGACTTGTTGATACTGTAAGCTATCGGTTAGGTTTTCTTTCTGGAAGACTAAAAGGATATGAACGAGAAGATGATTTATTAAAGCTTTATGAAAAGAAAGAACCAAAGACAATTATTGATCCTGAAAAGCGGATGAAATACAGCGCCAGTAATTGGGTAAGGTTTGCAGAAATGAAAGGCGAACGCGAAGGAATTGAAGCAGTACGAAAGCGAAGACTCGAGAAAGAGCCTGATGGATTCGCCCTTGAAGCAGATGTATATTATGATTGCGATATTTGCGGTAATGGTCATTATGGAAATGATATGTGGTGGACTGCAGACGCTTTATATTGCAAAGATTGTTGGAAAAATATAAAAGAAAGGATTATTCCACCATTAAAGCAGCATAAATATTCAAATGAGGGTGAATGGATAGGAGGAAACTGGCAGTTAAAATCTTACCACAATGTTACAGCTCCTTTAGCAAAGAAACTACGCAGAGAAGGGTTACTTCATGGGAGAGATTTAAAAAATGAACAAGGCGCAACTTATCTTACAATCTATTTAGAGAGTGAGAACCAGGAATTTCTCAAGAAGTATCCAAGAATAAAAAAGGAACAGAATAAAAATATACTCTCACTGGACATAACAGGTCATGTAGTACAAATAGGTGAGATTCCTGGTGAAGATAAACCTGCAACATAAAGCAACTTACTAGGGGTCGGTAGCATCATGACATAAGTTAGTGGGTACTTTTGAGGCAGAAATCCAATGTTACGTAATTACAATTATGTTACATTCAAGCCTGAAAAACAGTCAAAAACCTCACTACTTTTGCTCTTAATATCCAGTTCGTCATCATAGACTATGAGCATTTCTAAATTCTTGTGTCTACTGAACTTTCGTACATCTCTTACGTCAAATTTCTTTAGTAAAGTAGTAATATAGAAGTGCCTGAAGCCATGAGTTGTTTTCTCGATCCCCAGAGGCTCCAAAACAGCCTTTAAATCGCGTTTTATGGTCATTGTAGTAATTCTATAGCTTTTCCTATTCCCTAAGCTCTTAAACAGCGCTCCATCAGCGATCTTATTTGTTTTCAGGTAGAGTTTGAGCGCTTTTACTGTTTCCGGATGCAAGTAAATTAGTTCTTTATCATCCTGCCCCTTCCCTCTTATAAAGGCAATAGCACTAGCCAAATCTAAATCCATTATATCTAGTCGAATGATCTCAATTTGTCGTAATCCTTGAAATGCTAATAAGCTAAAGAGAGCTTTAATACGAGTATTTCGTGGTGAGTTATCCCATTGCTTCAATTTTTCTACCAAGTTTTCAATTTCTGAATGAGTAAGCCCGTCTTTTTTATGCTTCTTATTTTGGTTAAATGTTTTGATATTTTGGGTTATATCGACTGGTAAAAGTCCTTGCCTGTTTAACTCTCTGAGAAATATTTTTGCTGTGGCTAAATATTTATTTTTGGTGGCAACACTAAAATCGGTTCTCTGAGCTAAATTTCTTTTAAACTTAAGATAACTGTTGTGGTTAATGCCATTGTCAGAAATGAAATTGAGAAATAAACCTATTCGGTATTTATAGTCAGCCAGGGTAGTTTCAGAAACATCGAGCGAATCAAATATTTCATTTGCTCTAGCTTTTCTACTTGCTGTCTCCTTTGTTACAAGAGGACTGTTAATAACTGTCATTCAATAGTAGACTGTAGCGTGATATAAGATAATCGTCAAGGCTATGGTTTGTTTAATTTAAGTTGGCACTGTTGAACTATGGGGACTTTTTATAGAGGAGTTTATTACCTTAATTGAAAATAAATATCAAACTTTCTTACCTAAAGGTAGGGTAAAGAAAAAAGTTGAACCTTTGCCTGCGACGCTGTTTACCCAAATTTTTCCACCATAATGCTTTACAATTTCTGCCGAAATATATAGTCCTAAGCCAATACTGGGAAATGTTTCTCGTTGCATTTCCGTTTCTCTGAAAAATGGTTCAAACACTTTCATTAGATTTTCTTTTGAAATACCGACTCCGAAATCTTGCACGCCAAACTCTATAGTTTCCTTCGTAACAGATATACTAACAACGATTTTCTTTGAGTGAGGTGAATACTTTATGGCATTTGCGATCAGGTTATCCAACACTTGTCCGATACGTGTTCTATCAGCAACAATAACTTTTCGAACTTTATTTTTCTGAATAATAGTATATCCGTCTGCTCTACGCATATTATTCTCAATTATTTCCTCGACCAAATTATTAACGTCAAACTCCTTATCATGATAGCTAAAGCCCTTAGCCCGAGTTTTTGCTTCGGAAAGAAGGTCTGAAATTAAATCTGCAAGCTTAGTGGTTTGGCTTTCGATAGAAGTTAATATTTTGGTTATACTTTTATCTTCGTGGTTTTTTAATTTTTTTTGTAGCACTTGAGTAAATGCTTTAACACTGGTTAATGGATTTTTGAGTTCATGACTAACTAGGGAAATAAATTCATCTTTTTGTTTTTCCTGTTCCTTCTGTTGCGTTATGTCCTCAATGGCAAGTAAAATTAACTGTGTTTTATTTTCCTCTAGAGTTACTCGTCTGGCATTAAGAAGCATTATTTTATATCCTAATTTATTAAAATTATGTGTTACTTCATAATCATTAAAATGAGAATTTCGAGGTAATATATCTTCAAGCAGTTTCTTAAGCTCTGGGATATTCCACTCACCACCGTTTAAGTCATAAATATATCTTCCGTAGGTTTCTTCCTTTGTGACTTGAAAAAAGTCAAAAAAAGCTTTATTCACGGTCATTACATGCAGTTTTTTGTCTAACACCACAAGAGGATCTCGTACAGTCTCAATAATTGCTTCTGCGTAAGCATAGATTTCTACGAGTTCTCCAATACTTAAGCTTTTTATGTCCTGTAACCAATTAAACTTCTTATCACCGCTTTGTAATACTGCAGTTGGTATGCTTTTTGTCTGCTTCTTATTCATTGTTATCACTTTCTAACCATTTGTAATAAGTCGTTTTTCGTAAATCTCCAATCGCCTCGACTTCCGATTTTTACTCCTTTTAATTTACCAAGTTGTGCCCATCTGCGAATTGTATTAGTACTAATATCCAAAAAAGAGGCTGCCTTTTGCACATTAAGTAATTGTTCGTCGGATTCAACTTGCTTTTTCTTGTTCATTCTTACTCAGACTACTCCTATTTTCATGAGAACGGTGTAAGAAAACAGAATATTACGAGAAATATATTATGAGGACATTTGAAATTAGTCTAGCAGGATTAGATCCATTGATATATTTAAACTGGCGCGGTAGGATTCGAAATGAAAGTAACTTATAAACTACAACAACCTTACATTCGGCTCAGGTAATGGAAGAACAAAAGTAAGTATAAATGCCTCTGCAAAATCAGGAAATTTATCTGTTCGTTTCTTTAATTCATCTTTTGGTTCAATTTTTGATGTTCAGACTACGTATAGAGATATGGAAGTGTCATTTATATTAAACAGTTTTAGAGTCTATTGCATGAGTATTTCTATCTTTTGATAACTGTTCATATTCTTTTATCAGGTTTTGTAGGAACTGGACTTCTTCATCGTCTGTTTCGCTTATTACTTTTTGAACATTAAAACCAACCATCTTAAGAAGCGCTACTGCTGCCCTCCATTTTTTCCTTGCAATTTCCGCTTTAAGAACCACAATTGCATCTGCAACGCCTTGCTTAAGATGAAATTCAGCTTCTGAAAAATCTTCCAAAGCTTCTTTAAGAATTTGATCTCGTCTATGCATATACGCATTGTGATAAATGCCGCCTTGCATAAACCATGTTCTGATTGTCTGCTCTTCTTTTTTTGCAACTGACTCAAGTCGTTTGTATTTCCATCCCTCAAGTCTTAGGTCAACAATTTGCTTACCAAAATCATCAAGCCGCTCATACGGATTGAGCTGGTATACATTTTTATTTTGTTGATTCTGTTGATTTTGTTGATCTTCCATGGCTACATCAAATAAGCATAGTTCTTAAACTGCAGATAATCTTTGAGTTGTTTTAGCTGCGAAGCCAGTAATTGTGTTTCTTCAAGATCGTGAAAGAACGTGGTATAATTTAGCTTGATTGGTTCAAGTTGGCTTCCGTAGTCGGCACCAGACTTATAGTAGGTTTATCATTTATTTACGCGGTCTTTCTAAATATTACCCCCTCGTGCTACAATTCGTTCA
>OBEQ012824624.1_pt1 | contig 17322 bp, 16 predicted proteins | sample 1670901 | NCBI WGS metagenome assembly OBEQ01 (sample SAMEA104232315, study PRJEB22302) | groundwater metagenome | biome: forest; feature: aquifer; material: groundwater | place: USA | collected 2011-08-07 | depth 5.4 m
TGAAGTTGAGTTTGAAGCTTTTAGATCAGGTGGTGCTGGTGGACAAAATGTTAATAAAGTTAGTACTGCTGTTAGATTAAAACATATCCCTACAGGTATAGTAGTTACCTGTCAAACAGAGAGATCACAATTGCAAAATAGAGAAAACGCCCTAAAGCTCCTTAGAGCTAAGCTCTGGGTTTTAAAACAAGAAGAAGAAAAAAAATTAGAAAAAGAGCTAAAAGGGAGTAACACTCAAGCTTCCTGGGGAACTCAAATCAGATCTTACGTCCTACATCCTTACCACATGGTAAAGGATTTAAGAACTGAGGTTGAAACATCTGATACAGATGCAGTTTTAGAAGGGGATTTAGACCAATTTATTGAGGCTGAAATAACAAAATTAGGATAACTTAGAGCTCTAACATTTGACATCTAAGTTCTAAGTTAATGTGACACTTGTCTTAGTATGCGTGTATGTTACAATTAAATTATCATGGATCAAGCTAGTGTTTTACTCCAAAAATTTAAAGTTACATCTGATTGGGGAAAGATCTTTGTTGGAGTAGTAGCTGTTGCTTTAGTGGCTGGAATAGGCACAGGTTATATTTTAGCTTCAGGAAGTAATAATAAGTTTGCTAAAGCAATTCAACTACAAACTCCTCCTAAATCCGCTCAGCAAGATCAAAAAACCTTTAAAGACTTTGCTGAAGGTAAAATAGAAAAAAGACCTCAACCTAAAAACCCAAATGAGTATGTGGAAGGAACTCATATGCTGCTTCGGGATGGTGCAGTACCTGTAGCTTTAACCTCATCTGTTGTTGATCTAACTCAGTATGAAGGGAAAAAAGTTAAAGTTTTTGGCGAAACCCAAAAAGCCCTCAAAGAGGGCTGGTTGATGGATGTGGGTAAAGTAGAAGTTGAATAAAGTCTATGCCCGATGATAAAACTAGAAAATGTTAGTAAAAAGTTTAGCTCAACAATCACTGCTGTCTCGGATATAAATCTGGAGATAGGCAACGGCGAGTTTGTATTCATAGTTGGTCCCTCAGGTGCTGGAAAATCTACTTTGCTTCGACTACTTGCCAGAGAATATCCCCCTTCAACAGGAAAAGTATTAGTAGATGATGTAGATATCGCCAGACTTTCAGCTAAAGATTTACCAAATTATCGGAGAAAAGTAGGTTTTGTTTTGCAAGATTTTAAACTACTTGATGATAGAACAGTTTTTGAAAATGTAGCTTTAGCTTTGGAGGTTAGACAGTTTAAAGATGAGGAGATCGAAAAAGAGGTTGAAAGAATTTTAAAATTATTTGAGATCTGGGACCGACGTAATCTTTTTCCCACTGAGTTATCTGGTGGGGAGGCTCAACGAACTGCAATTGCCAGAGCTATAATCGGTAAACCAGCTCTACTTTTAGCTGATGAACCAACTGGAGATTTAGATCCTCAAACTTCTTGGGCTGTTTTACAACTTTTAAATGAAATTAACTCCTGGGGTACTACTGTAGTTATGGCAACTCATAATGTTGAAATTGTAAACACTCTCAAAAGAAGGGTGATTGTGGTCAAAGAGGGCCATATAACTAAAGATAAAAAAGAAGGCAAATACGAAATTCACTAAACTATGTATTTAAAGTATGTAAAAAGAAATATTAGAAGAACTCCATATCAGGCGTTAACAGCTAGTATGGTGATGTTTCTAACTTTTTTAGTTTTAAGTTTATTTTTAATTTTAGCAATTGGTTCCCAAAAAGTTTTACAATATTATGAAACAAAACCTCAAGCTATTGCTTTTTTCAAAGATAACACCAGTTTACAAGATGTTGAAGCTATTAAAAACGCTTTAGAAAAAACTGGCAAAGTAGTCTCTTTAAAATATATCTCCAAAGAAGATGCGCTGCAAATTTATAAAGAAAGAAATAAAGATAACCCTACTTTACTTGAACTAGTAACTGCTAATATTTTACCCTCATCTCTTGAGATCTCCGCAGCTAATCCAGAAGACTTAGGTCCCATTGCCTCAGTTTTAAAGCTAGAACCAGTAGTAGATGAGGTAGTTTATCCAGAAGATGTGATTAAATCTTTATCTAAGGCTACCACTATAGTTAGATGGACTGGTGGAGTTGCTGTAGGATTTTTAATATTTTTTGCCACCTTGGTAATTTTGATGGTTATTGGATTTAAAATTAGATTAAGAAGAAATGAGATAGGAATTATGAAGCTTCTTGGTGCATCAAGTATGTTTGTTAGAGCCCCATTTTTACTTGAAGGAATATTTTATGGAGTGGTCGGAGCTTTTTGTGCTTGGGCTGCAAGTTATATCATATTATGGTACTTTACTCCACTTCTTCAAAACAGCTTAGGGGAAATTAATCTTCTACCTATTTCACCTTTATTCATGCTGAGTTTACTTGGAGTAGAACTATTGGTCGCGATCCTTATTGGTTTCATCGCATCTTATGGCGCTGTAAGACGCCACTTAAGAATTTAAATCACCTAGTTTATGAAAATAGCTTTCAGTTTACAGTCTACAGTCTACAGACTTCTTATCTTCTTTCTTCTTGTTACTTGTTACTTGCTACTTGTTACTTTTATTCATGCTCAAAGTATTGAAGATCTTGATAAACAATTACAAGAAAAACAACAACAGATTAAACAAGCTCAAGCTCAACTAGATCAAACCAAAGTTCAAAAAAAAAATCTACAATCTCAGCTAAGCTACATTGACGCTCAAAACAACTTAACTCAGCTTAAAATTGATCAAACTAAGTTTCAAATTACCAAACTTTCCAAAGAAATTACTGATCTAGATGGCAGAATAGGCAGACTCTCTAGTACTGTAGATAGTTTATCCACAATCTTACTTGAGCGAATTGTAAAAACTTATAAATACAGCAATATTAATAGTATCGATCTGCTTTTTTCTTCTCATGGATTCTCTGATTTACTAGAAAGGATTAAATATTTAGAGATTGTTCAAGCTCATGATAAAAAAGTTTTATATCAACTCCAAGCCACAAAAACTACTTATAATGACCAAAAACAAGATAAACAACTAAGACAAGATCAACAAAAAAAACTCCAAGTTGATTTAGAAAAATATGAAGCCCAACTTCTAGAACAAAAAAAAGCAAAAGAAGAACTACTTAGAGTCACTCAAAATGATGAAAATAAATACCAATCCTTAATCTCTCAACTTCAGGCTGAGGTAGCCTCAATTAATCAAGCTATCTCTAACGTTGGTCCAAAAATTGGTGATGTCCAAAAAGGTGATGTTGTCGCCCATATGGGCTCAACTGGTTGTTCTACTGGTCCACATCTTCATTTTGAGGTATTTGAAAATGCTCATGTCGAAGGGGGCCAGGTAAAAGGAAGTAGAACTAACCCTCATGGTTATATCGATACGGGTAGACTTGGTCCCCCCTTGCTTGGATATCCAGGTGATACTCAAATCACCACAGAATATGGAGAAATTTACTTTTTAGGTACCCATACTGGACTTGATATTGCACCTAAAACTTATGAGGGAGTTGGTAGAGTAATTTTAGCTTCTGAAAAAGGTGTAGCTTATTCTACCTCTGCTCTTTGTCCTTATCATATAAATGGAGGATCAAGTGTGGGTAAAGGAGTAATAATTGACCATCAAAATGGCGTAGTTACTCTTTACTGGCATATACTATAACTACTTACTTATATATAAGGAAAAAAGATTATTAGCCCTACAGCTGCAGCCATAATTGAGACTACTAAAACTGCTCCTGCTGAGATATCTTTAGCTTTTTTAGCTCCAGGATGTTCTTTATCTATAAAAGTATCAACCACCCATTCAATTGCAGTATTAGTTAACTCTAAACTAATCACTAAACCAATGGTTAAAATTAGCACTAAAAAATCCAGCCTAGTAATTTTTAAAATAAAACCTAAAACTAGTACCAAAAAAGCTACTATAAAATGAATTTTTAAATTAGGCTCTTCAATAAAGGCATCCTTAATCCCAGCAAATGCATATTTAAAAGATAAAATACGTTTATTAACCACATATTCATCCTAATCAATACCAACCCTAAATTTCAAGCCACAATCAGTTTAACTGACAATTTTAAACTTAATATGGTATAATCCGCCTACATATTTATAGACTATAAGTTATAAGTCAGTTTTAAACTAGCTAGTAAATATGTCTTTATAGGTTTTATGAGCAGTATTAAATCTTATCTTCCTAAAGAAACTATAACCCTATTTGACCATCACCAAGACCAACAAATTAAAGGTGTGATGTATTTTACTAAGCAGCAAAAACCAGATAAAACAGTTGCTTTAGAGATTACAGAAACAAAAAGACCTAGTGCTAGATGGATTAACAATCGCTACACTGCCCCAAAATATGACCTACTCAATTTTAAATCACTGGCTGTTTTATGTTTTATGGTCGCTATCATTGGTTTTACAAGTTTGGTTTTACCTATAGCAATGGCCGAGACAAGATTACGTTTTAATTATTTCCAAAATAACACTAATCTATTTCAAAACGTTGCCGCTGCAACAAAAACCCCAAATCCAGTTGAGTCTTTATCTCCCACCCCTGAACCGCTAGATTTTTCTCTTAGTATCCCCAGAATTAATTTGCAAACAGTCGTTATTCCTGATGTCAATCCAAAAGAAGATACTATTTACAATGAACAGTTAAAAACTGGCGTGGCCCAAGCCAGAGGTTCATACTTACCAGGTCAAAAAGGGACAATATTTTTATTTGGTCACTCAACTGATACACCAGAACATATCACTGAATATAACGCTAGATTTTATGCAGTTAAAGATTTAGAAAATGGAGATGAAATAGATATTAATTATCATGGTAGAAATTATACCTATAAAATATACGATCGAAAAATTACTAGTCCGTTTGATTTAGATACAATTAGAAATTCAAATGCCGATTTGATATTACAAACTTGCTGGCCTCCAGGCACAGATTGGCAAAGATTAATGGTTTTCGCTAAGCAAATTTAACTTACAATTCTCATACAGTTTTCTTAATTTTTTTCTCCAGTTGTAATATACAATTAGTTGTTTTAGTCATTATCTATGGGGTTTATATCAAATCTCCATAGTACTTTGAAAATATAAATTGGGGCTTGACAAAAAAGCTTTAATTATTATAATACGACTTATAGTTTCGAAAAGATGCTATGTTAGGGGCAAATGATATTGCCCCATAATTTTAGGAAGTTAATAAAACTAATGAAATATTTAATATTGTCTTTAATTGCCTTTGCTTTATTTATTTTTGCGCCAACAACTGCAAGTGCCCAATATGTTACAAATGTAACTACCTCTGCACCTGGACAAATCTCCATTAATAAGATGGTCCAAAATCCTACCAATAATCAATTTGTAGATAATCTTAATATGTCTGATACTCACTTTCTTGCTGGGCAAAACGTCACTTTCCGTTTACAAGTTACCAACAAAGGTGGTTCAGATTTAAACAACATCTTAGTAACAGATACTTTACCTGATTTTATCGATTTTGTTTCTGGACCTGGTTCTTTTGATGCTGGATCTAAAACTCTGACCTTTAGTATAGATAAACTAGGACCTAGCCAATCAAAAGATTTTGACTTAATCACTAGAGTCAAACCCCAAAATCAATTACCAAACAACCAAGTTACCTGTTTAACTAATTTAGGACAAGCTAGAGCTGATCAGTTATTCTCTCAAGATACAGCAGTATTTTGTATTGAGAATCAAGTATTAGCTCCAGTCCAAGAGCTTCCAAAAACTGGTCCAAGTAAAGCAGGTTTAATTCTTGCTGGATCATTTACTTTCTTAATTGCGGCGATTTTTCTAAACAAGTTAAGCTTAGCCCGATAATCGGAGATATAAGATCTTAGAGCTTAGCTTTAAGGTAAAATCGCGTTTTTATCTTAAAAACCAGGAGGTGAAATAAAAAATATATGAATAAAGAAATCGGACAAAGAATAATAAGAAGTAGAGAAAAAGGTTCAGCAAGCAAAAACTTCGCAATTGGCGTAGCAGCACTCGGTGCTTTAGCGTTAGTCGGCTTAGGTAGGGTTCAACCCACTGAAGTTGATGCAAGACCAGCAGTAGCTTTAACTGATACTCCAACTCCAACACCAACAATTGATGGAACTAAAGTAGCATTACAAGCAACTGTAAATGCAATACCTAGAAATACTGACACCCCAACACCAACTGCAACAGTTGATGGAACAAAGGTGGCTTTACAAGCAACAGTCAATGCAATCAACGCTCCTAAAAGACCAACAGTTGATGCAACTACTGTAGCATTACAAACAACAGTTGATGCTTACCGTGCAAATGGTAGTGCTACACCAACAGTGGAACCAAGAGCAGCAGCAACTAGACCAGTGGAAACACAGGGTCCAGATGTAGTAGCTACTATGGAAGCAAGACAGGCTGCTAGAGACCAAAGACTTTTAGAAGGTGAGGGTTTAATAGCAAAACTTTTAGCTGAGGAGCAAAAAGCTCAAGCATTTACTGCAAGTTTAATCCAAAAACTCTTAGATCGTTTAGATCGAGACAATAATGGAGGACAAGGTCCAGCAGTCGCAACATCAGCACCTACAAGTGCTCCTTATGTTGCACCAACAAGCAGACCAACAGAAGCAGTAGCAGCTACTGCAACTATAGCAAGACCAGCAGCTACACAAACAAGAGTTGAAGCAACCGCAACAACTCAAGCTCCTTCAGCAGAAGTTACACCAGCGCAAGCTGTAGATGGTAAACAACTTTATGAAGGTGGAATTGAAGTCCCAGCAGGTCAAGAATCTAATTTAATTGGTATGTACATAGTCCCAACTGGAGTTGATCCAGATTCAGACGATGTAGATCCAAGAATAGTTCATAACCGCTTCCCAGATCTTGCAACAGATGGAGAGTTTAGTGCAGATGCATTCCCTAGCTCACACGGAGAATTTACCGCCCCTGATGGTAGAAAGTTTTTCGTTGATGATTATGGAATCTTTTGGGCACATAACGGACAAGGAGTAGTAGAGTTTCTACCAGGAGTAGGACCAGGTCAAGTAATAGCCAGAATGAAAAAAGGCGTTTCAAATGCTGATTTAAATATGGCTTTGATAACAAATAAAGAATTTACTGATAAACATGGTCATAAAACTGGAATCTTTATGAAGAAAATGGACCAATCTGATGGTAAAGAGTATCAAAACTTACCAGCTCAAGTCAGCTTCAAAGGTGGACAACCTGAAGTTGCAGTTGAGGTTCAAGTTTGGAGTAAAGACGGAAAACAACTCTTAAAAACCTTAAGAGGAATAACAAGTCCAGATGGAGATATAACAATTAGCTTACCAGATGATGGATTAGTAGTAATCCAAGCTAAAAATTATTTTGACCCATCTCATGGAACATTAGAAGTCGTAGCAACTGTAGGACCAGATAAATGGTACGGCAGCCCAGATCCAGATCGTCAACAAGATAGAGTTGATGCTTCCGGATACGGAGCTTACACACACTAAAACTTTATAGTTATGCAGTGAGAGTCTAAAACTCAAAACTGCATAACTTAAGGTTAAGTATATTTTTTAATTTATATAAGAGCTTAATAGGTTTTTATATAAGATAGAATATATACTTAAAAATAAGTTATTAGAAAGGAATTAAACAGCTTTATAATTAAACTAGGGGCTTGACAGATTGACAAGCAATAGTTATAATTACAAAACAAATTTAAAGACATGGCACAATCACAAAGACCAAATTCCGAAAGATCAATTAGTAGAAGAAATTTCTTAAAAGGAACAGCTGCTTTAGCAGGAGCTGCTACATTAGAAAGACTAGCAAATGCACTCCCTACTCAACCTACTAATCCAACAACTCAATTAGCAAGACCATCTATATTAGACAGCGTAAACTCTCTATTAAACAGGGGAGCTATTGCAGAAGCTGCTCCTTTACTTGAAACAAGACTCCCTGAAACAACTTTAGAGGCTTTACCAGAAGATCAATATGTACATATCACTTACCCTGATGCAACAAAACAATGGGGAAAAAGATTTTGGCCATGGACTTTTGAACTTAAAAGAGATCCTTCACTTTCTAACACTGGCTTAAGCCAACATGATAGCGATACAAACGTAGTAGTTGTTACTGGACCTGGAAAAGAAGTAGGTTTTGATTTAAAAGTTGATACTGCACATATAGATCAAACTAAATCAGCAAACGATGCAACCCTTGCTATTAATATATTAGACGCTCAACCTGGAGATCAATTAGTAGCAGTTGACCCTTCCAATGGAGGCGTAGTTGCAGTTGCAGATTCTGGAACTGGACAATATGTAGGTATGATTGTTCCTGAAAATGGAACAGCTTTACAATATAAACTCGTTAGAGCTGATGGAAGCGCAGCTCCTTCAACTTGGTTCTTAGGATCAATGAGTAATGCAGATATGCCAAAAATCCAAACTGCATTAGCTCAAGCTGCTAAAGATGGTAAACCAACTTATGTTGCAGATGCATCTTCTGGAATAGCTAACCCAAAACCAGTAGTTACTCCTCCAGCAGGAATAGCAAAAGTAGATGTAACTCCCCCATCAGCACAACCTGAAGCTACACCAGCTCCAACAGCTAACTCTGAAACTTTACAACAAACAGGTGTACCAGTTAAAAAAATTACTCAAGCTCAAAATGGTGAATGGTTTAGACCAGAAACTGCAAATGGTCAACCTTTCTCTTCTGCACTTTCTTATAGAAAAATAGAAACTGATCCAAATGTTACTTACGCTGACAATAATAACTTAGGTTATGTTGATGTTAATATGAAAAATGGTGCCTTCCATACTTCATTTGATGTTAGAATAGAAGATGCTACCAAATTAGCAGAGCTAGGTGGAGATAAAGCTGCTTTTTGGGTACACCTTTTAAGACAAAACGCTAGTGGTAATAATATTGGCGAAGCAGGTGCTAGAGTTCAATTAGTAGATGAACAAAATAATGTTTTAAAAGAGGTTGTTACCCAAGGAGATGGATGGGCAGGTATTTTATTACCTCATACTGAAGGAAGAGTAGTTAGAATATTTGTTATTGGTATAAATGACGGTAGACCAAAAACTTTAGAGATGAACCCAGGTGCGGACCAAGGAAATCTTCCCGTATCCAGCATGATTGATGCTAGATAATAAATAACAATCATTAATTTATGCCACAATCAGAAAGACCCGGACAGTTAACAAGAAGAGCTTTTGTAAAAAGAGTAGCTGCATTAGCAGCCGGAGCTGCTGCTGTTTCACTTGTTGGACATGAATCAACTCAAACAGCATATGCTGCACCAGCAAGAGGTAGAGATCTTCCTACACAACTCTCAGACTTTCCTCTTCAAAGTGCAAATGTAGTTGGAAATGAAGTTTTTGGAATAGTTCCTGCAGATGCAGATAGTGCAAGAGAAGCTCGCCTTGTTAGAGGTAGCTTAAGCGGCGATGGTTCAATAACTTTTAATACAATTACTAACATTAATCCAAGTTCAAAAGTATTAGCAGTATCACCTGATAAACAAAGAATTGCTTATTTTGGAAGCCAAGATGGTACTCAAACTCCACATTGGGATGAATTTATAAACAACTTTGGATCAATATCTTTAGATGGAGGAGAAACTTTTTCTACAATTCAAGATGGTGATTTAGTAAATGTTAGTAAAGCTAGATGGTCAGAAGATGGAAATTATATTTTTACAAATGGTGGAGCGATGTTTGAATATCCAGGATTTGTTGATCCAAGAAAAAATAGAATTCTTTTATTTAGATACCAAACTGGTCGATCTGTTTTAAGTAATGATGGTTATGATCACAACAGTTCTTTTGAAACTCAACCTCTAGCAATTGAAGCAGGATATTATAGTTCTTTTGGCCATAGATGGGGAGAATATTCTGATCAAGTAGCATTTGATAGATTCTTATTTTCACCTGAACATGGCATTGCTGAAACTGAATTTGTAGAGTTAGGTCAAAAAATAGGTGAAAGCGGAACTGTTATAGAACAATTTAGAATGCCAAATGGTAATTTGACTTTATGGGTAGTAGGACATGCTGCAAATAAGACTGATGGTGGTTTGCTTTATGCTAGCTTAGCTGAAGTAGACTTAGCACAAAATAGAACTTTAGCTTTTCCATTAAAACCAGAACTTTACTCTGAACTATTAACACAACACCCAAGACTTGCACAAGGAGTTTTAGGGATAATTGATGGCTTAAGAGATTCTGATAGCTCAAAAGGATATTTACTCACTGAAGCTTATAAGGGACTAAACCTAGATGCAGGCCAAGAGGTTTATCCAGCTATTGAAGTATTTGATTTAGGAAATCCAGATAGTCACCAATTGCTTACTCCTGAAGGAGAATTTGGCGTAACAAATATGCCACTAAGCATTGATATGATTACCAAAAACGCACAAAAAGCTTTAGTTCTTGTTACTCCAAAAGGAGTACTTACAGTTGATCCAAAAAGCGGAACAACTAGAAAAGCAACTTTAGCTCTCTAATACTTTAACAAATCCTTTATTTGTTTATATAACTCTTCACTTACCTTTTCCCAATTAAAATTTTTAACAACATGATTATATAGTTGTTGAGCTAACTTGTCCCTTAAAACCTTATCTTCTATAAGCATATTTAGAGCTTCCTGTAGGGCTAAAGGGTCATTTTTGGCTATTAAAAGGCCGGTTTTTTGATCTATTACTATTTCCCTAGTTCCACCCACATCTGTGGCTAAAACAGCCAATTTTGAGGCTCCAGCTTCAGTTAAAACGTTAGGAAAACCTTCATGATGAAAAGAAGGATTAACCAATATATCTGACTCTCCCATTAATCTGGCAACTTGAGCTTTTGTCTGGCCACCTAAAATTTTGATATGTCCTAACTGTTCCCTGTTAACTATTAGCTGTAACCTCTCAACAAGTAGTCCAGGTCCTACAAAAATAAAGTCTATATTTGTTAATTTTTTGGCAATCTCAAAAAGCTGCAAAACTCCTTTTGATTCAATCATTCTCCCTACAAAAATTACTTGTAATCTTTTTGATTTTTTAGGTAATTTTTGAAACGTTGCTAAATCAGTTCCACCATAAATTATTTTTGGAGTTTTTTGATAGACTTTTTTATAAAAATCTTGAGTGGCTTTATTAGTTACAAATATCTGATCAAAGAAATTTAAACAAAATTTAACTATGGTTAAATCTATAATTCTAGCTATTAAACTAACTGCTGGATTACCTGAAACTGGATGGAAAGCACAATGATCTGTAAGGATAATTTTTCTTTTGATTATTTTTGCCAAAAATGGTGCCCACCAAGATGAATCAAAAAACCTAGTATTACAATGAATTAAATCATAATCTTTTCTTTTTTGATAAAGAAACTTAATTAACTCAAAGGGATTAGCTAGTGCAAATTGTCCTGGCAAAATACTAACTCCACCTACTCTATAAACATTTAAACCTCGATAAAATTGCTGCTCACTAAATTTTTGGGTGTTATAACATAAAATATCAACCTCAATATCTGAGTGTCTATCTCTCATTGTGGCATAAATCTCCTCCATATACTTTTGACTCCCCCCAATCTCAGGATAAAATAAAGGTGTTATTACTAAAATTTTCAAACTATTTTTTGGCATTAGATCTCCATTATTACAAGTTCGCTATTTCTATATACAACTTTAAAGCTAGAATCTGATGTTAAAAAATTTACAAAAGGTAAATCTTGTTGTTGAATAGATTGTGGTTGCCAAATATTATAGAAAAAACTAAGTCTTTGCTCTTCAGATAATCTTTGCCAAGCAAAAAATCTGCCTGATACTACAAATAAAGTTTTACCTCTAGTTTTATCTTCATAATCTAGTTTGTCTTTTATAGAATTTAGTTTCTCAAAAATTAAAATCCCATCTCTACTGTTATATACATCAGAAAGCATTCTTCTAGTTTTTTCATCACTGTAAGCTCCCCCTTGAGTATTAAGCCCTGAAACAGCCTCGAGAATATAAGCAGTTGATGGATCACTAACAATAAAAGTATTTTTAGGATAGTTTTGCTTGAGCCAAATTGCACTATTTATTTCTGTAAAAGAAATTTGTGATTGATAACCTAAATAATATAGATATTCTTTATAATCTAGCTGATTTGCATTAAACACCCAAAGTAAAGAAATTATCACCCAACCAGAGATAATTACTCGATAAATTTTTGGCAAAAAGTAAATTAAATAACCCAGCCCAAAAACTAATACTGCATTAATAAAATATCTGTCTAAAACATAAAACTTAAGAAAATATGAAAGCGGCGCAAAAGCAATAATAAAAAGTAAAAGCGAGAGAGCTAAAATTATTTTGTGATCTTTTAATCCTTTTTTAAATACTACAATACTTCCCAAAATAAAAAAGATTGGTAAGCTAAGACTGTACCAATCTAAAAATAGATTAACTTTTTTAGATAAAGATAGTAAAAAATGGTCTGCTTCTTCTCGATTGGTTATAGTCAAACCGCCAAATTGATTTAGTATAAATATTAAAGCTGCACCAATGTATAAAATTATTAGTAACCAGTTAATTGTTTTAGTATTAAATAATTTAGATTTTAAGAGTAGAAAAGTTGCTAGAATTAAAATCCCAAGAGCACCAATTATAAAATGTATAAGTATTAAAAAAATTGCTAAAATTAAAAATAGACCAAAACTTTTAAGTAAAGATTTTAGATTAATTTCTAGATCAAATATCTGATGTAGCGCAAGAACTGTAACAAGCGCTGCTATAGTTTGTGGGATAAGAAAAAAAGCGGCAAAAACGATACTCGATTCAAAAATTAATCCTCCGATCATCCCAGATAAAACTGCTAAATATTTATTACCTGTTACCTTCTTAACCAGCAAATAGGAGGCAAAGATAGATAAAAAATAATGCCAATATTCTAGCCACCAATATACCCCAATTAAATTTGTTTTAAAAAGGATCGTTGGTAAAGATAACAGACTCTGGAAAAAACTGGAGTAACCATCAAAAGTAAAAGTATCAGAGATATGCGAGGGGAAAAAAGAAAAACCAGCTAGTGTAATTTTATTTGCTAAAGTAATATGTTCATATATATCCCAATTAAGTTGCAGCGGATAAGGGGTATGTGCTTTCCATATTAAAAAATAAACTAATACGGAAAAAACTACCAAAAGTAAAACTGCAAATAATTCTTCTAGGTTAACTTTAATTTTTGGCAGTCTGAAATAATTTTTATACATATAAAATACATAATTAATTATGGAAATAGTTGTTAAATTAATTAATAAAAAATAAACTATATTATCAAAACCAAATTTAAGTCCCACAAAGTTAGTTAAAAAAGAAGCTAGAAAAAAAGTTAGATATATCAACAAACTTCCCAAAATATAACCAAAGAAAAATTTTCTGATAAAGCCAAAACCAATAATAATTGGCAGTACATAAATTGATAAACTAGCAAATAAATCAAGCATCATATTATTTTTCAAACTTGATAGTTTGACTGGAGGTAATAGCTTTGTTAGTTGGACGAGGAAATTTAATCTCAAGTATGCGCCATTTTTTATTCAAAAAAGCTTGCTGATTATTAATTGGGATAGTCACCTTTAAGTTTCCATTTAAATCCAAAAGACTTACCTTTGTTACATCAGAAGGAAGTAGTTCTCCTGATAAAACAACTGGGGTTAATCCTAAACTATTTGCAAAATCCACTTTTTCTCTACTGAATTCCTCGCTACTAAAAAAAACTCTTTTATTTTGATCCACTATTATACAACTCTCACAATAAACTATAGATTGACCAATTGAGTCTGGGTTATGTGAAACATTTTTAGCCTCTCTAATAATCTCTATCTCACCCCCAGGGCTATTTATTACTTGATACTCAATAGATGATCCATTTTTTCCATAAGCTGTCCAAACTACATATTGTTTTTGGGTCAAAAGAGCCTTCAGGATCCAGATTGGGGATTTAGAGAAATCTTTAGATTCTTTAAAGCTATTTTGATTTACAAAATGATCTTTATATAAACCATCATAGTAATAATCATCATAAGGAGAGATACTAAAAAGTCTCTGCTTTAAGTCAGAGGAGTAAAAACTCATCGAGTAAGCGTTAACTTTTATTTGATAATAATCACCCGGAATTGCAGTTAGCTTAGTCCTATATAAAGTTACCAAAATGCTAAGTAAGCCAATTATAAAGATAAGTCCTAGAATTAAAAAAAACTTTTGCATAATTTTTTACACCTATAGTGATTTTTTTACTGTTATATGTTATAATAGTTTGTTATAGGTTATATTATATCTTATTTAGGTTCAAAAAACAATCAATAAATATGTATAAAAAAAGAACAATTTCATTAATTATACCTTGCCGTAATGAAGAAGATGCTCTAAAAAGTGTTTTAAGTCAGCTACCAAAACTAGTTGATGAAGTTATAGTAGTTGATAATTTATCAACAGATCAAACAGTTAAAGTAGCCAGATCTTTTAATGCCAAGGTACTAACAGAAACCAGAAATGAAAATGGTATTGGTTATGGATATGCAATTGCAAATGGAATCAATCAATCAACTGGAGATATTATTGCTTGTTTAGATGGAGACGGTTCATATCCAGTTGCAGAGATACCTAATATTTTAAAACATCTAATTAAAAATAAACTTGATTTTATCTCTTGCTCTAGATCTTCTATTAAAGATAAAAAATCAAGATCTTTAATTCGAAAAAGTGGCGTTAATATCCTAAATTTCTTTATCTGGATTTTATATGGTTATAAAATCAAAGATAGTTTAAGTGGAATGTGGATTTTCAAAAAGAACTTAGTCGATGATTTAAATCTTTTTGAGGGCGGATGGAATTTTTCTGAAGAGATTAAATTAAGCGCAATCTCAAGTTCTAAAATTAAGTTTGCAGAATATGCTATTTCTTATCATGATAGAATTTTTAATCAAAGCAAATTAAATATTTTCCAAGCCGGATTTAATTACTTTTTATTTTTATTTGAGTATAAATATAACCAGTTTAAATGGGCTTTAAAATTTTCCCCGAAAGTTTCTCTTTTAGAAAATTAAGATTTAGATTGATAATACTCAACGGTTTTTTTAATCCCATCTAAAAAATTAGTTTCTGCAACCCAATCTAAATATTGTTTTGCTTTAGCTGGATCTAAACAGCTATGACTCGCATCCCCTATTCTTTCTGGGCCAAAAATTGGCTGGAGATTAGTATTTAACTCCTTCTCAATAGCATTAAATACCTCAAGCACCGAGGTTGTTTTACCTGTTGAGATATTATAATAATTTGTTTGGTTTGAATCTAATGCCGCAATATTTGCGTTTACCACATCCTCTACATATGTATAATCACGAGTTTTTGTACCATCACCAAAAATAGTCGGACTAATCTTTTTAAGTAATTTTTCAGTAAATATTGCCACAACTCCAGCTTCTTTATTTCCATCTTGTCTTGGTCCATAAACATTAGAATACCTTAAAGATATTCCAATAATTCCATAAAGATTAGAGTAAAGTTTCAAATAAATCTCTGCTGAAAGTTTAGAAACTCCATAAAAAGAGGTTGGTTTTAAAACTAATTCATCTTCTTTAATCGGCAGTTTATTCTCCTCTACATCTCCATAAAAAGCTCCACCAGTATTAGCATAAATAAATTTTTTAATATCATTTTTTCTTGCAGCCTCAAGCAAATTAATAGTTCCTAAGATATTTATTTGTTGATCCTCAAATGGATGAGATATTGAATAAGGAACTTCATTTTGGGCAGCTAAATGAAATATAACTTCTGGTTTAAACTGCTCAAATATCTGATCTATTTTTTCTTTGTCACAGATGTCTTCCTGAAAAAATTGAACCTTCGAATTTATATTTTCTTTTTTTCCAGAGCGAAGATTATCAATAATAATAACTTCATGACCAAGGTCAATAAGTTTATCAACAAGGTTGGAACCAATAAATCCGGCTCCGCCTGTAACAAGAATTATCATGTAATATATTCTACCAGAATCTCTCTGCCATTTTCAGAAATCTTTTTAATTGATATTTTAGTAGTTTCTTTGGGTAACTGCTGCCTCAACTTTTCCGACCATTCAACCAGTACTATACTATTTGGATCTTTCAACATCTCCTCCAAGCCAATATTTGATGTATCTTCAAGTCTATACAAATCAACATGATAAAGCATTTTACTGTCTTTCAATTTATGCTCTCTTATAATCACAAAAGTTGGTGAAATAACTTTATCTTTTATACCTAAAGCCTGAGCAAATCCTTGAACAAAAGTTGTTTTTCCGACACCTAACTCTCCACTTAGAGTAAAAACTCTAGAATTTTTTAGGTATTTTTTAGCAATCTGCTTTGCAATCTTTTTTGTCTCATTAACACTACTGCTTCTTAAAATCATAGTTTTTGCTTAGTATACCTCTTAATTATAAACATAATTACACCCCCTCCAAGACATAATATGGTTAAACCTAAAACTAAATATAAGTAATTTGGTGTTAAATTTGCTTTAACAATGACCTCTGCTGGAGTGTTTGCAGCATCAGTTGCTATCCCAGCAATATTTGGATTTGATGAGTTTGTTGCTAATAAATCTTTAGGAAGTTGTAAATTAAAAAACGGTTTTAAAGAGGGCGTTGTTTGAGAAGATACAATTGGATTATTTGACGTTTTAGTGGAATTATTAGTAGCGACTTGAACAGTTGGATTCGAGCTCGCTCTTGCAGTACTAAGAGGAGTTGCAGTAGGTATAAAGATATTATTAATATAAACATTTGTAGCATTACTCCAAATTGGTCCCGAACCAGTTTCATTATACCTTCCCACTTTAAAAAGATAGCTCCCAGATCCACTAAATCCTCTATCTGATGTATCCATTCTGACATTAAGATTTCCAGTCCAATTTCCCTCTGCATCTGTAACGATCGGCAATTGACTATAAAAACTTTCTGAATTTTTTATCCAACCACTATCTGTTTGAGTTAAACCAAAATAATTACTGCTTTCAGCTTTAATAAATACTCCTTTTAAATAAAATTTGCTATTTGGATTGTTAGTTAGTTTTAAAGATAAACTTGCAACTAGAGTTTTATCCGAATCAATATTTGCTGGTATATTATAAGCATCAAATAAAACACTGCTTGGCGGGGTATTACTTGGTAAAGGTGAACTCGTAGGGCTTGGAGCAGGCGTAACTAAATTTTGGCTATCAATATTTACAGTTGTATTTACCTCATTTGACCAAGTATAGGAATTTACTGAGGTGTAACGTCTAGCTTTTAAATTTAAA
>OBEQ012199809.1_pt1 | contig 17321 bp, 16 predicted proteins | sample 1670901 | NCBI WGS metagenome assembly OBEQ01 (sample SAMEA104232315, study PRJEB22302) | groundwater metagenome | biome: forest; feature: aquifer; material: groundwater | place: USA | collected 2011-08-07 | depth 5.4 m
ATTGATCTCGCGGTATTCGATCGGACTGTCCATCGTGATCATCTCGGTGCCGTGTTCGTCCAGCACCAGGAAGTGACTCCCCAGGCGCAGGTCAATGGACGCGGGCTGAATCTGATAGTCCTCGATGGGTTCGACCACAATGGTGCGGTCTTTGAGAAACTTTCGAAGTGAAGAATCGGATATGATCATAAAGCGCAAGTGTGATATATCTATTGTGAAGGAATATTCCATTTTGTAAATGCGGTGTATGGGTTTAGAAAGAAAAGAATACCTCTTCTCTGGCAAGTTACGAATATGAATTTAGATAAGCTAGAAGCTTATAAGATGAAAGGTGCTGATTCCGAAAAGCTGCAGCGGCTTGAGGAAGAACAAAAAAGATGGCTGATCCTTTATGGCCCGGGTGGTAAGTTTGGGTTTAACCAAAAATGGCAAAGGATTTTTAATCCTGGGCAACTATTGGTAGGGGTGGAGGGGATTTCTATTGTAAGGAAAATAAAAGCTTGATATGGTGTACGTACAAGATAATATTAATTTTTACTTGTATGAATGATACGTACAAGACAACGGTCAGCAAGCGGCGCCAGACCACCGTTCCGGCCGGTCTTCCTGTCGACGCGGGACAAAGATTGATCTGGAAGCTTCGGGATGGATTTCAAGACATTCCGACCTTTGAAGTGACACCACTTCCAAAAGATCCGATAAAGGCATTTTCAGGATGTTTTGCTGGAATGGGTTTTGGAGGCGTTGAAAGCTTACTCCGAGAAAGAAGGAGAGACAAAAAAATGGAAGATAAAAAATGGAAGCAACTTTTCAAAATGAAAAAATGATAAAATATCTTTTTGATACATCTGTTCTTATTCTTTTATCTCAACATCACGGACGCTGGAAGGAAGCTGAAAAGATATTTGAACAAGGATCCGTGTACGTTTGTTTTGCGAGTGTCACGGAATTTTATTATTATCACCGTCCTTATCGCTCCGAAGATCTTTTGAAAAGGTATGAAAATTTTTACCAGCTTCCTTTTAGCATTATTTGGCCGAATCGAGAACTCCTCGATAAAGCAGGATATGTAAAAGCCGAATATGCTCTTGGACTCGGAGATGCTTTTGTCGCGGCAGCCGCAGAGATGCATGAGTGTGTCTTAGTCCATCGAGATAAGGATTTTTTGAAGATGAAAGACATCAGACAGATTTATCTTGGAAAGAAAAAACATGGCCGAAATTCCAGTTGAGATCACCTATCATCGGCAGCGCAGCTCCACGGCGAGGATCAGAGACAGGGCGATTCACCTTCGCATCTCCTCGCTCATGTCCCGGCGAGAGCAGGAGCGTCATGTAGAGGAGCTTCTGGCGAAGATGAAGGGTATCTGGGAACGGCAGACTTACGCTTCAAGGAAAACGAAACTATCGCTTCAGCCAGCGTTGGAAAGTGGCATCTTGAGCCTCAGCATGGGAATGACCTATCAGCTCAGGTTCAAGAAAACAGATCAACGCACTCTTTCGGTGTCGAAGATTGGGGATACGCTCAATATTCTCCAACCTATCGAACAAGAATTTTCTCTGTCGCAGACCGAGGAAGCTCTGTGGAATTTCCTGATGAAAGATCAGCTTCCCGCCTTAAAACAGCGGCTCGATGAACTTGCGCAGGGCTGGATCATTGAGCGTTGTAGCAAGGTTCGCATGCGCCTCGCCATGAGCCGGTGGGGGAGCTGTGAACGAAAATCTCAAGTTATCATGCTCTCGGCAAAACTTCTTCTTGTTGAACCGAGGCTTCTTGATTATGTCTGCGTTCACGAGCTCGCGCATCTTAAATATTCCGACCACTCGGATCTCTTTTGGGACTTGGTTTCCGAGAAGATGCCGGATTGGAAGATCCAGAGGAAGAGATTGAGGGGGTATGAATAATTATTTGTAGCTCATATGCCCTCGATGGCCGACCTCCACGATCCAGACTGTTTTCCTCTCCTGATCAAAAGTGTAAAGGATGCGATAGGGCCAGACACGAATTTTTCGTTTGTTGTGATATTCCCCAGACATTTTTATTCCCAGAAAAGGTTTATTTGCTAGACTTCGCATCGCTTGATCAACCCTTTCTCTCCACGGAAGAGGAATTTTTTTCACTTGTTTCACAATCGATTTTGGGATTTGGACAAGGTAACTCATCTCATTTTTTTATTTTCTTTACCGTACTCGCTTTCGCTTGTTTTTTTGGAAACCAAAATTTCTCCGCTTCCTCAAGGCTCACATACTCGCCTCGAGCGATTTCCTTCTCTGATTTTTCAATCATTTTTCTGGCTTTCGGATCATTCAAAATTTCAAACGTTGCCATCATGGCATCAAATTCTTCTTGCGAAAACATCACCACTTTCGGCACCCCATCCTTCGTCAGGCTGATGAATGAAGAAGGGCTGTTTTGCAACTCTTCTGCTAATTGGAAAAGTTCCTTTCTGGCTTGCGTCATGGAGAGGACTTTTGTCATAGAGGTACATTAAGAAGTACAGGTACATTATAACGTACGTCTTGAAAGCTTGTCAAAAGTATTTTCGGATTCAGCGCCCCAAAAAAATGCCGGACTGGAAGATTCAGAGGAGGAGACTTCGGAAATACGAGTAAGCACTGCTATTTTTCCTGCCCCACAACATCCGAAAAATCGGCAAAGGTGAATCCTTTCCACTCGCCGTCTTTTGACCTCAGCATCATGGCCCAGAGCTTTGATCTTTCTTCAGAAGTTTTTGCAAGTCCAACTTTGACGACAGCCTTTTGGAAAATATCTCCCTTTTGCTCATCTGTTAAAAAACAATTCCCATGGTCATCAATGGTACCTCTCAGAGTATCTAAGCTATCTAAAATTTTTAATCTCTCGAGGCATCTTTTCAATGCCGCTTCTTTATCTTTTGGAATTTCTTTTTCTAAAATTGCTTTTCCTTCTTCGGGAGTAAAATTTGCCGTCTCTACAACCTCCTGCGCCGCTTTGGTCATAACGATGATATTTCTTGTTGTATTAATATGATTATCAAAAGCGCCATCCATGCTGGGGTCGATGGGTTTTCCAAAGAGAGCATGAAGAAGAATTCCAACCATGAATTTTATCTGAAGCTGACGATGGTCATACTCCCCTTGAGGACTATTTTTCCGATACCGTTCTAAGCATTTGCTCAGCTGATCAACAAAAAACCTGTGCAAGGATTCGTCGTACTCGTTGCGATCTCGTTCTTCGTTCCAGATCCGTGACCATTCTTCTGAGTAAGTCCTGGCATCAGGACTTCCGGGCGTAACGACAAGTGGTACAGAGGTTGCACGCCAATCTCTAAAGTCTGTCCATCGTTCGTCAACTTTTTCATCAGCTTGATCAAATTGCGCTCTTTTTTCTTCTTCACTTCCCTGCGCATTTATCACGGCTTTCATCCATTGCATTCTTGCGGAAAAGAATCGTGCTGCCTTGTCTCGAAACAAAACTTCCAGTCCCTTTGGTAATTCTTTTACATTTTTTTCTGATGCCCCAAGAACATGGGCAATTTTTGCAATGGTTCCATTCACGATGGCCTTGTAGCCTCCAACAGCTGCAACGGCTAATGAGAGTGTGATGGGAACAAGCGCGTTAGGTCTTCGTGATCTTTCCATTTTATTTTTGTTGAGAGTGTTTATGTGATTCCTATTCGAGCCTCAATCTCCTGGTCCACAAAAATCTTTTTGCGCCCGTATTTGAGGGCGCAGTATTCCTTGATGATCTGAGCGCCTTTTGGATTCGCTGCTGATTTGTCGTAGATGCTCTCCATGCTGAAGGGGCGTGAGGGCGCATTGTTGATGGACAGCTTCACGTAGGCCTTGTAGTTGGCGATGTTGATGACGTCCTGTTCGGAGAGGGTGGGCGCAAACTCTTTGGCCATGTACTCACCGTCCTCAGCGCCGATCTTGAAGGCCACGAGCGTACCCGCGTTGCCGAAGACGGCGTCTCGGATGGCGGTGGTCGTGTGGCCAAATTTCGTGACCGTGAGCTGGCCGATGTACTGGTGAGCCATGATGAGGGCGAGCTGATATTTGCGAGCTTCGGAGAGAATCGAACAGAAGCTGTCCGTCGCGAAGCTTTGGAACTCATCCACGAAAAGGTAGAAGGGTCGACGCTGAGCTTCTGGCGTGTCCACTCTGGCCATGGCCGCCATCTGCAGCTGCGCCACGCACACGAGGCCGAGGAGCTGGGTATTCAGGTCGCCGATTTTTCCTTTCGAAAGATTGATCAGCAGGATCTTGCCCTCGTCCATGCACTGGCGGAAGTTGAAGGCGGACTTCGGCTGGCCGATCGTGTTTCTCATGATCGTATTGGTGATGAAGGGGCCGAATTTCGCGCTGAAGTAAGGGATCATTTCCTGACGTTCGCGCTCTCCGGTGCTGGCATATTCATGCTCCCAAAACGACCGCACGACGGGATTGGTGACCTTCGTCACTTTGTATTTCATAAATTCGTCATCGACGAAAATTCGCGGAACGTCGATGAGGGTCGCTCCTTCTTCAGCGTCTTCCATGAGGGTCAGACACGCATTGCGGAAGTAATGCTGAATACGTGGGCCGAAGATCTCATCGCCAAAGAGCTTGATGAAGATCTCCGTCGCCTGCGAGGAGGCCATGTCCATCTCCGCAGGATTTTTCGCCTCGAGCATATTGAGGCCCATGGGGCGTTCTTGATTGCTGGGATCAAAAAGGATGACGTCCTTCACGCGTTCTTTCGGCACATACTGGAGGCAGTCTTCAATGAGGTCGCCATGCGGGTCGATCACGCAGCAGCCATTGCCCATCTTGATGTCTTGACGGGCCATGAAATTGAGGAGCACGGATTTACCCGCGCCGGATTTACCAATGATGTAGGTGTGGCGCGTGCGGTCGTCCGGCATGATATAGATCGGCGTGACCTTGTTTTGGTATACGTTGTTGCCCATGAGAATGCCTGACGTTGGCGCATTGGTGGGTGGCGGCAGGACCTTGTACTCGAGCCACTTGATGATCGGCGTGTAGTTGTAGCGACTGGAAGGCACGTGATAGATCGAGGCGAGTTCGTCGGGCACCATGATCGAATGTTTCTCGCCATAGGCTTGGAGGCGACGGCGGAAATTAAATCGTAGCCATGGCGTATTAATGAAATCCAGTGGGATCACACGACGATGCTCAAACCAGTTGGAGCCTTGGTTACTGAAGACATTGAGACCGAGCACAATTGAGTCGCAAATTTTCCCGGCTTTTTCCATGGTGTCACTTGTGGCCATGACGCGAATAGCGGTCTCGAATCCCTCTTGATTGGCTTTTTCACCGACGGTTTTCAGGATTTCTTCTTCGGACTGAAGCATGCGAATGTAGGCATCGCCATGGCTTGCCCCTGGTGCATTCGTGGGGCTTTCACCTCGGACAATCATGCCAAAAATCCCGCCCAGCAGGGATCCGATGGGCCCGAGGAGCGGGATCTTCCTTCCGAAGCGGTACCAGAATCCGATTTTTTCCTTTTTAAAAAGTCGACCGGCGACGTCCTTCGCGTCGGTCTTCCAATCCTTTTCCGTGGGATTCACGTGGATTTGGATGGCGGCAATGTCGTCATCTCCCAGCTTCGAAAACACATTGGTCATTTCGTTGAGCGGATCGCTCCCCATTTGCTTGTAGGTTCGCAGCGGGAAATAGGTGAGATTTTGCAAGTACAAGAAATATCCCTTGGTTTTTTTGCCCTTGGGCGAAATCTCATAGCCCGGTACTTCGCTGACATCCGCATCCGGATAGTAGCTCGTGATTTGTCGCTGCAGGAGCTCGCCGTAGCGCCGATGCGTGACAATGTAGAAGTGCACGAGCCTTTTTTCATAGACGATTTCAAAGCTCACGTAGTCGTTGTCCCAGAGGATCGTGCGAATGCGATTCATGAGGTTCAGATCGCGAATCTCGTAGATCGAGCGAAAAATGCTTTCCATGATGGAGACACGCTCTTTGAAATCCTTTTCCGTCTGATCTTCCTTGTCCTTTTTGGAATCCGATCGTGGCGTCGTAATGCGCAAAAAGACCATATTTCGGCTTTCAAAAATGGCATAAAACATCCGCACGAAATACAGCAAGATTTTCCACCCGATGATGACTCCTGCAATGAGCAGGATCCAGTTCAGGGTGGTACCCCAGAAATCTGCGGAAAAATTGGTCAGAAAGACAGGCATGAAATGGGTATAATCTGCTTATTATAGCAGAAAATTGATCATTTTGATAGTTTTATTTTATCATTGAAAAGGATTTCTTCCTTGCTATCCTTTTGACACCGATTCTTTTCCCCTTATCGTATGATCCCTGCTGAAAAAATTAAACCCTATCTTGACCACTGCCTCGAAGGTACGAATGTCTCTGGTTTTGGAAGCTTCTACAAGGGCAAAGTTCGCGATTGCTACATCACGAAGGATGGCAAACAGCGTATTCTCGTCACCACAGATCGACAAAGCGCCTTCGACCAGGTTCTGGGTATGATTCCGCTCAAGGGTCAGGCCCTCAATCAGCTTTCGTTCTGGTGGTTTGGGCAGACCAGGGATTTGGTTCCGAACCATGTCATTTCGATGCCAGATCCGAATGTTTTGGTTTGCAAAAATGTGACGCCCTTCAAGATCGAGATGGTGATTCGTGGCTTTCTCTCGGGCTCCACAGGGACCTCCGCCTGGAAGGCGTACGAGAAGGGCGAACGTCTCTACTGTGGCCATACGCTTCCCGAAGGCATGAAGAAAAATCAGGCTTTCCCACAACCCCTCATCACCCCCACCACGAAGTCCGATGAGCATGATGAGAAGATTTCTGCCGCTGAAATTATTGAGAAGGGCCTTGCGACCAAGGAGCAGTGGGCAGTGCTTGAGAAATATACTTTCGCACTTTTTGCCAGAGGGCAGGAGCTGGCGAAAAAAGGCGGCCTCATCCTCGTGGATACGAAATATGAATTCGGTGTCGATGAAGACGGACAGATTGTGCTGATCGATGAAATCCACACTTCAGATTCCTCTCGCTTCTGGAAGGCCGATACCTCTGAGGCGCGCATTGCTCAAGGGCAGGAGCCGGAGAACTTTGACAAAGAATTCCTCCGTCTCTGGTACACGAAGCGCTGTGATCCCTACAAGGACAAGCTTCCGGAAATGCCCGATGATTTCCGCATCGAAGTGGCGCAGCGGTATCTCGCCACCTACGAGATGATCACGGGAAAGGCTTTTGAATTTCCGGAGATGAATATCCAGGAGAGGGTGGAGGGGGTCTTGAAAACGCTAGCAGCCTAATTCCTCGCTACGACGAGACCCCACACTTCCTTCGCCCCATGTTTTTTCAGAACCCGAGCGCATTCCTTCAGCGTGGCGCCGGTGGTGACGACATCGTCGACAAGGATGTAGTGGCTGTCTTTCTCAATCTCTGAGCCAAGGCAGAAGGCGCCGCGGATATTTTCCATGCGCCGAGAGCGCGAAAGGCCAACTTGGGGCAAGGTTTCTTTCGTTTTGAGCAGTGCTGAATTGAGTCTCAGAACGCCGCTGGAATGCTTCACCATGGCTTGGCAAAGCAGCTCCGCCTGATTGAAGCCGCGCTCTTGTTGGCGGGAGGAATGCAGCGGAATCGGGACAAGGGTTTGGCAGGGTGAGGGGGCTTGCTCGTTCAGTACTCTTGTGAGAAGTAAGCCAAGTTTCGGGGCGATGTCCTCGGTACGGCCTTGGTACTTGAGCGCGCTGATGGCGCGTTTGATGAGCGGGTGATCGTAGGCTGCCGCCACGATCAGGCGGTCGAGCGGCGCTTCGTCCATGCTCACAGTGGGAGTTTCGCTTACCATACGAAAGCACTCCTCACACCACCAGGTGTCGGGTCGATCACACCCGATACAGCGGCGAGGAAGAAGAAAGTCTAGGAGAAATGTTTTTATTTTTTGAAGCATAAAAATAAATTCTAAATTCTAATATCTAAATTCTAAACAAATCCAAAATCACAAATTCAAAATTCCAAACAATATACATTTTTTCTTTTTTTGGATTTTGAGCCTTTGAATTTTGATATTGTTTAGAATTTAGTGCTTAGGATTTCAAGGCTTGTTACTATAGTCTTATCAGTATCATCAGGAATTTATGATACTCGGTATCGATTGCTCTCGCTACCGCTGCCTCCAACCCACGGGGGTGGAAGTCTACACGGACCACATCGTGGAAGGGATTGTGGCAAAATCTTCGGAACTTGCCATGAAAGAGATTCGACTGTATGTGCGAACGAAAGTTCAGGAGGAAAAGCTCAAAGCGTTGTTCGCCGGAAAAAGCCAAAGCAACATCACAATTCGCTTGCTGGAGCATCAGAAGTTTTGGACGCTTTTTTGGTTCACCATCGAGCTTTCCACTCATCCGATCGATGCACTCTTTGTGCCCTCACATACGCTGCCGCTCATGACGCCGAAACGAGTACTCTTCACTCCTCACGGGATTGAATCCGCCCATGTGCCGGGTGCGTATTCTTGGCTGATGCGATGCTATCTCGCTTTTTCCCTTCGCTTTGCGAAATGGTGTGATGCTCATTTCATTGCCGTTTCGAAAAGCGTAAAAAAAGATCTTCAGGAAAAATTCGCTGTTGACGAGAGAAGAATCTCAGTGATTTATCATGGCTATGACCGTCAGAATCCTAATAATCCTAAGGATCTTAACGGTCCTAAGGCTCCTCCCGATCTCTTTGAAGGGGATTATATTTTGAATATTGGGAGACTTGAACTGAGAAAAAATCAACTTCGCCTGATCGAAGCGTTTGAAATGACCGCCGCTGAATTTCCGAAGGTCTCACTCGTGCTTGTGGGGCGCGATGGGTTTGGAGCTGACAAAATTCGCGCTCGAGCCCAATCTTCAGTCGTGAAAGATCGGATTCATGTGGCCGGGTATCTGGATCGAGAAATTACGGCCAGGCTTTTTGAAAAAGCCTTGATCTTTGCTTTTCCGAGCCTTGCGGAAGGTTTTGGAATTCCGATTCTCGAAGCCTTTGATGCTGGCATACCGGTCTTGACTTCAAAGGGTACGGCCACGGAAGAGGTGGCAGGGGATGGGGCTCTGCTCTGTGACCCCACGTCTTCTGACAGCATTGCTCAAGGGTTGCGGTTTTATCTCACGGACGAAAAAATCAGACAAGAAAAAATTCGTCTTGGGAGAAAACGCCTGGAACAGTTCTGTTGGCAGAAATGCAGTGACGAAACGCTGGCCGTGCTGAAAGAAATTACAGCTGTTTCAGGACCTCGATGAGGAGGCGAACTCCAAAGCCCGTGCCCATGAGCGCTTCGTAATCTTTGGGATCTTTCGTATACGCGCAGCCGGCAATGTCGAGGTGGGCCCAGGGAGTTTTGCCCACGAAGTGTCGGAGAAAAGCCGCCGCTCGCGAAATACCACCGTACGGATGATTGGCCGGAGAATTACTAATATCCGCCATTTTTCCCTTGATGGCATTTTCGTCAGCATCCGTGATGGGGAATTCGCACACCGGCTCATCGGTTACTTTCGCTGCCGCTTTAATCGTTTCCATGAGCTTTTCATCATTCCCGAGCAGCGCGGCCGTGCGAAAGGCGAGCGCAACCATGCAGGCTCCGGTGAGGGTCGCGATATCGATCACGGCACGTGGCTTATATTTTTCAATACCATACGCCAAGGCGTCGCAGAGGATCATCCGCCCTTCGGCGTCCGTATTCATCACTTCGACGGTCTTGCCGGAGTAGGTCGAGATGATGTCGGCCGGCTTGTAGGCTTTGGATCCGATCGCATTGTCCGTGACGGGCATCAGGCCAATGACGTTTTTTTGAATCCCCATTTTTTTGAGCAGTTGAAAAACTCCTAGCACGGCGGCCGCGCCGGCCATGTCGAGGTGCATTTCGTGCAGACTTCCCGAAGGCTTCAGATTGATGCCGCCCGTATCAAAGATAATACCCTTGCCGACCAGGAGAATCGGCGCCTCAGTTGAGGCTGTTCTGTGCTCCAGGATGAGGAGATGTCCTTCTTCTTCGGAGCCCCTATTCACGGCGAGAATTCCATTTAGCCCAAGCTTTTTCATCTCCTTCCTTCCCAAATCGTGGAAACGATATCCTCCTTCACGAGCGACTTCCTTGCTCATCTCGACAAATTTCTTTGTGCCCAGAATGTTGGGTCCGGCATTGACCATGTCTCGGACTTCATTCACGCTCTCGCCGATCAGCAGGGATTCTTCACAGGCTTTTTTTTGTTTTGACCATGACGCGCCGAGAACAATGACTTCTTCAATCATTTTTTTATCAAGTTTCTTTTTTTCCTCGCCGGTCTTGTATTTCACCGCATTATAGCCACCCATGACCAAGCCTTCAGCAAGGCTTTTGCTCAAGCCTTGGAGATCTTTTGGAAGCACGAGCGCTATTTTTTTCTCCTTCCACTCACGGGCGGCTTTAATGATTTTCGCTCCAAGATTTCTTGCGGAAAAATTGTTCAGGTCTTTTTTCTTTCCCAGCCCGAAGAGCATGATCTTCTGAATGCTTCCGGACGAGGTGTCATGCGTTTCCAGATGTTCGCCTGATTCAGCTCGAAATACTTCTTTTTTTAAAAAAAGTTTCAAGAATTTTTCTTGAGGACATGGAAGAACAACCTTTGTTTCGCCCTCCAGGAAGGCAAAAACGCAGGGTGTCGTTTGGTCGATTTTTTTTGAAAATGAAAATGTCATCATGATACGAATTTTCTCGTGCTGCATGATAAACGGTTTTATTTTTATTGTCATATGTTTTTTGTGCTATCATCATCCCGATTTTTTCTTTTGCACATGACGCTTGAACAACTCTACAAAAAAGTCGTTGAGATCGGCATGGAAGCTGATCCAAGATCCTCTGAACAGATTGAACGTTTTTTGAAGTCTAAAAAAGAAGAATTTAAAAAATTAAAGACCAAAGAAGAAAAAGAACTTCATGGAGACCGAACGTGGAATCCGTATGATGACACTCGGATTATTTTTGGAGCAGCGGATCGAACCATCCGCACGATCTTTGTCGGTATTGATGTGGGGCCTTCGGAGCTTCTCCTTATCGATCGCCTGAATGCACAACGAAAAGCCGAGGGGAAGCCGCTGATCGACGCCGCCATGGGACACCACCCGGAGGGTTACGCGCTCGGAGGACTTGCCTGCGTGATGGACGACATTCATGTGGAAATTCTTCGTCAGGCCGGCGTTCCGGTGAACGTGGCGGAAAAGATTAATGCTTCTCGTATTCGCGATGTCCACGTCAGCATTCAGAGTGCCAATCTGCACCGTCCGATGGAGTATGCGAAGCTCCTCGACATCCCCCTTATCTGCTGCCACACCGTGGCGGACAATAGCGCTTACCAGACGATCAAGCGGGTCGTGGAGAAGGCCAAGCCCTATCTGCTCAAAGATATTGTCGATGCCATGATGAAGATTCCGTGTTACAAAAAAGCCTCAGCACTTTTCGATAAGCCCGTCTCGATTGCCGTCGGCTCGCCGGAATCAAGAGCCGGCAAAATCATCATCGGTGGATTTACCGGCGGCACGGAAGGGAATCCCGAGGTCCTCGAATTCGCCGTGAATACGGCAGGGGTCGGCACCACGATCCAAATGCACATGACGCTCAAGCATCGAGAGCTCTCGGAAAAATTCCGCCTGAATACCATCATCGGCAATCACATGGCCAGCGATTCGATCGGTATGCAGCCCATTGTCGATTTCATGCGCAAGGAGGGCCTTGAAGTCGTGACCGGATCGGGCTACATTGACGCGCCATTGCCATAGGGTATACTTCAGGTGTCCTTTTGTAGACTATGACAAAATCCATTACCTCCAAGGAACTTCGAACCAAATTTCCACGCATCAAAAATCAGCTCCTGAAAGGAGTTTCTTTTAGGGTCTATTACAGGTCAAAACCTCTGGGAGACTTTACGCCGATCATTGATGCTCCGAAACGAAGTGAAAAAAAGCTAACGTGGGCTGATCTTGGAAAATATGTCCGTCACAGCCTCGATCGAAAGCCCTTTAGTGCTGTTGATCTCATAAGGAGCGATCGAGATGATGACTAAACTGCTTATCGATAGTAATGTGTATGTTTCCGCTCTTACAGAAGAAGACTCTCTTCGAAAGCCTTCGTTTTCATTTCTGGAAAAAACTCTTTATTCGTCATCTCCTTTTCATATTATTTTTCCAAGACTCGTTCTTTTGGAAACGGCCAATGTTCTTTTTCGAAAAACAGGTGATTTTGAACAGGCAACCATTTTTCATGAAATGATTAAAAATAGTACAAAAAATGAAATCATTGAATTTGATTATCATATTCAATTCGTTGCTGAAAGTCTTTTTTCCAAGCTTTGTCTAAAAACTTCGGATTTGATTATTGCTGCCAGTGCTTTTGTAACAAATTCACAGCTTATTTCTTGGGATAAACAGTTACTGAAAGAGTGTTCGCCCTTCATCGAAGCTTACACTCCTGATGAATTTTTGAAGAAGTACGTTTAATTTGCCTTTTACTCCACCTTCATCGTCAGTTCCTCTGATTTTTTCACTTTGCCCTGGTCATCCGTCACATCGATGGATAAGCGATAGTCTCCAGGGAGTTCGGGCTTCCAGGAAAAAGAATGGTCTTGGGTCAGTTTCTTTTCGACACCCAGCTGATAGATCACGCGTTCTATATGAGCGCTTGCAAGTCTGGCCACGACTTTGACCGAAACCGCTTTGGCAAGATCCTTGGCGGAGATTTGAAAGAAGAAATCGAGATTTTCTCCAAGCTTCATCACGGAGTCTTTTTTCGGGAAGAGAAAGGCCGTCGAGAGAGCGGCAGTTTTTGCTTTGTCCTGAATTCGGATCGTGACGCTATGGCGGCTTTTCAGTCCGGCTGAATCCCTGGCGATCACGTGGATCGTATGCGGTGCGACTTCATCCGGGAGAGTGAAGGTAAAAACATAAGGTGTCCGGAAAACTTCTCCAAGGCTTCGGTCGTCAAGGAAGAATTCAACTCCACTGACGCTGACATTATCGGTGGTGGCGGTCTCGACCGTGATGGTGGCTGCTGCCGGGAAGCTGGCACCCTCTTGAGGGACCACAATCCTTGTCTCTGGAGGTGTCGTATCGGCGGTATCCTGGACTGAAACGGTGATGGCGATTGAGCTTTGATAATAGAGATTGTCCGTGACGCGAGCTTCGATACGGTGCTTGCCGTCATGATCGCGATCACGCTTGGTAATGCGGATTTTTTCGGTGTAGGGAGCCAGGGTGCTTTTTTTGACCAGTCGGTTATCCAGAAAATATTCAACAAAGGTGATACCATGCGGAGCATCGATTTTTACCGAAACATCAATCGTCCCTGGAGTTACACCTCCCTGATCTTGAGACGAAACAAAGCTGATCGTTGGTTTTTTTCCGGCTTCAAGCGCGTTGTGAAGGTCATCGTTTTCGGTTGGCACCGCAGCAAGAATAATTTTTTCCGGCGGAAGTAAGGCGAGATAAGCACTTGCCCATTCTTGCACCGGTTTTTCCCAATCAGGATTCGTTGGATTTTCTGAATGAAAATTCGCAACCAGCGCTTCCACAATGGCGTTTTTCGGTGTGTCGGCAGTGGGAAGCTTCTTACTCACGCGGTCCACGGTGACGCTCTGAAAAGTCGTATCCTCTTCCGTCGGTGTGTTGAAGGTTGTGAAAAGCTCAGGAATGATATCTTCTTTCGGAGTGTGTGTGGAAGGCAGGAGTCCACTCCAGCGAGAAACTTCTTTCCAGACGATGCCGGTGGGCTTTGGAAATTCTTCCAGGTCAAAATTTTTCGTCGCTTCCATCATAACGGCTTGCCAGATCGGTGCTGCGGTGGAGATGCCATCGGAGCCAAATTTCAGCGGAGAAGCGTCGTTGTTCCCGACCCACACGCCGGTCGCAACCCGTGCTGTGTAGCCGATGGTCCAGTTGTCGAGGGGCTTGATCGCGTCTTTGTCCTTGCCCTCTTTCAGGCGCTTGTTCGATGTCCCCGTCTTGGCGGCGGCGATTTGATCCGGCATGGTCAGGTACGTATTCCAGAACGGCGCACGAGCAGATTTGTCCGAAAGCACGTGATTCATCGTGTAGGCGATTTGCGGATCCAGAACTTCGGTTTCTTCGGGAACGCGGTCTTCGGAGTTTTCGATGATCTTCCCATCCGCACTTTCAATCCGCAGCAACGGTGTGAAATCAATTTTCTTTCCGCCTTTTGCAAAAACGCTAAAGGCGCTCACCATCTGGTAGAGAGTTGCCTCACCGGTGCCAATGCCGATACTGGTGCCATACTGCTCGGAGTCCTTCAGATCTGTGAGGCCCATCTTCTTCGCCTGGGTGATGACGTTGTCGACGCCCGCGAGGAAGGCCATCTTGATCGCCGGAATATTGTAAGAATTGTCGAGTGCTCGGCGCGCGGAGATCGGGCCGTGAAATTTTCCATCGTAGTTTTGGGGGATATACTTATTGCCAAAATCTGTCTCCAGATCATAGATCACGGTGGCCGGAGCGTAGCCCTTGGCAAAGGCGGTGGCGTAGACCATCGGCTTGAAGGAAGAGCCCGGTTGGCGGGAGCGGAAAACCATATTTACGTTGCCATCGATCTCTTCATTGAAATAATCGGACGATCCGACCATGGCGAGGATTTGCCCTTTTTGCAGATCGACACTGAGGAGGCCCGCATTGGTGGCGCCGTATTTTTCGGGGTAGGTTTTGATCCGCTCGGAGATCGTGGCTTCTGCCTTTGCTTGAATCTTGGGATCGAGCGTGGTGAAGACCTGAAGCCCGCCGGTTTCAACCGCTTCTTTTCCAAATTTATTTTCCAGCAGCTCCTTCACGTAGAGTACAAAGTGCGGATGCTTAATGTCTTCTTTGGCTTTTTTAAACGTAATCGTGGCCGCGGCTTCAAAAGCCTTCTGTCGCTCGGCTTCGGTAATGTAGCCCAGCTCCACCATACGGCGCAGGACGACATCTTTTCTTCCGGGCTGATAATTGCCTTCCGCGTCGAAAGTTCCCATGAGTTCATTTTTGCCATTGCCGTAGGGATTGAAACGCGAGGGCGCTTGCGGAAGAGAAGCGAGGATTGCGGCTTCGCCAAGACTCAAATCCTTTGCATGCTTGTCAAAGTAGACCCTAGCTGCCATTTCGATGCCATAGGCATTGGAGCCGTAGGGAATGGTATTCAAGTACATCGACAGAATTTCATTTTTTGAATAGGTGCGTTCGAGCTGGATGGCGATGATGATTTCTTTGATCTTACGCGTGAGGGTGCGCTCGGAGGTGAGGATGGTATTTTTCACAAACTGTTGCGTGATGGTGGATCCGCCACGCCTTTTGCCGATGCCGAGATATTCGGCAAAAAAACCTTTCACGATACCGCCAATATCAAATCCGCCGTGCTCGAAGAAACGGTCATCCTCGATGGCGATGGTGGCATTGATGACATTTTTTGGAATGTCGCTCAAGGGAATTTCAAAACGGTTTTCTTCTCCGTGAATAGAGTAGAGAGGACTTCCTTCCCGATCGTAGATGATCGTGGATTTGGGATTGTCAAAATGCGTGGGGATATCGGGAATATCCTTCAGCACGGAGATCACGAGGATGAAAAGGGCTCCAAAAAAAATACCCGTCATGATGAGGAAGGCGATCAGGATTTTCCTCAGATTCAAAAAATGGAATTTTTTTTTGAAGATTTCCTTCCTTTTTTTCAGGAAGGAATAGGTTTTGACGCGCGCTGAAGGGTCGGTTCCCATGCCAAAAAATTATGAAACATTGCTCTCCGCCGAGACCGGCGCTTCGGTCACGGTTGTACTTTCATTTTCGGAGCTCATGAAAATTGTGCGAGGTTTAGCTCCATTGGATGGCCCGATGAGCCCCATTTCTTCCAGCTGGTCGAGGATACGCGCGGCCTTGGCATAGCCAAAGCTACAGCGTCGCTGGAGATAGCTCGCCGAAGCCTTGCGGCCTTCTTTGATCGCCTGAATAGCGCGTTCGAGATCGTTTTCTCCCGTGATTTCCCCATCTTCTCCGCTGAGCTTGAAGGAAGAAAGGCCCGGAATCGGGACATCGTCGTGCTCGCTGGTGATCGAGTCGTCGTACTGCACGCCGGTAGGACTTCTGAGTTTGATGAAGTGGATGACCTTCTCGACTTCCTTGGTCGAGACATACGCGCCCTGCAGACGCATAGGCTTGGCCATATTGGAGGCGAGGTAAAGGAAGTCGCCTTGCCCGATCAGATCCTCGGCGCCGATGGCATCGATAATGGTGCGAGAGTCGATGCCGGTCGCGACGGTGAAAGCAATTCGCGTTGGGATATTGGCCTTGATGAGGCCCGTGATGACATCCACGGATGGGCGCTGCGTCGCGATGATCAGGTGGATACCCGTCGCGCGTGCGAGTTGAGCGATGCGGCAGATCGTGGCTTCGATTTCTTTGCTCGCCGCCATCATGAGATCCGCCAATTCATCGATGATAATCACGATGAAGGGGAGGGGATTTTCCGGAAAGGCTTTGTTGTATTCGTCGATATTTCGCTTGCTGTGACTGGCAAGCTCTTTGTAGCGGCGATTCATCTCGGAGACGGCCCACTTGAGCCCCTGAAGCGCTTTATCCGGTTCGGTGATGACGGGGGTGAGCAGGTGGGGGATGCCGTTGTAGTTCGTCAGCTCGACGCGCTTCGGGTCGATCATGATGAGACGAAGCGTTTTTGGAGAATGCTGGTAGAGCAGGGAGACCAGGAAAGAATTGATGGCGATGGATTTTCCCGAACCGGTTTGTCCGGCGACCAGCAGATGTGGCATGCCGGTGAGGTCACCGACCATCGGATGGCCTGAGACATCTCGTCCGAGGACCATGGTGAGATTATTTTTTTCCTGCGAAAAAATCGGGGAACGAATAAGTGACCCCAGATGCACGATCATACGTTCTTGAGCGGGCACTTCGATGCCGACAAGACCCTTGCCAGGGATCGGCGCTTCGATACGGATGGCTTGGGCCGAAAGCGCAAGGCAAAGATCGTTTTTCAGGGTAGTAATCTTGCTCAGCTTCACATCTTCGGCGGGTTTGAGGGTGTACTGAATCACCGTGGGACCGACATGCGCATCCTTCATGGTGACGGGCAGGCCAAATTGTTCGAGCTTGCGGCGAATGATCTCGGCATTTTGCACGAGCTGATCGTCGTTGTAGCCTTTCGAAGTGTCATCGGTGTTCAGAAATGAAAGTTCCGGGAATTCGTAGTTGCTGTAATCCACGCTTGGCTGGGCATCGATCAGGGGTTTTTCAGCGGAGGTATTCTTCACAGAAGACCCCCCCCCCCCCCCCCCCCCCCCCACCGCGGGCGGGGGGGGTTGTGTG
>OBEQ010176640.1_pt1 | contig 17319 bp, 12 predicted proteins | sample 1670901 | NCBI WGS metagenome assembly OBEQ01 (sample SAMEA104232315, study PRJEB22302) | groundwater metagenome | biome: forest; feature: aquifer; material: groundwater | place: USA | collected 2011-08-07 | depth 5.4 m
AAGCTCCATCCTCGCTCTTTTTATATGACACAGTAGAACTAAGGCCCCATCCGGACTCAAGGCGCGATGTCCCTCGATATCCTTTGTCCGCCCGGAGTGGAAATGCGAACCCAGAGCTGGCGGTTTTCGGCCAGTCCCCGCAGGGAGTAGGATTTCGGTCCCATGCCCCGGTACTGGACGATTCTCCGGCCACGCGTGTCGAAGACGGTGACGATGTGGGGTCCGGCTTCGTCGACACGGATCAGGTCCGGCCAAGCCTGCTTTCGACCGGACGTCCTTGCCTCCTCCCCGCTCCCGGTGATGCCCGGATCCTCGATCACGATCAAGGACACCCCATGGCGGGGCAGATCGAAACTTTGCGAGACTGCGCCATTCACCACCGGGACCATGGCGGGAGGGTTTAGGGTCTCCAGCGCCATCGCCGATTGTAATTGGGCCGTTTGGGCCGCGGTGGGGCTTTGCGGGCTGCCCAGCTTCAGCCAGGCGCTGTAGGCATTGCTATGGGTGGTGTCCATGCGGTAATGGGTGAGCTTTACCCGTGCCGGGAAGCCGGCGGGCAGTTTCACGTTGAGATTCACCTGGGCGGGCGCTACCTGCACGATGTCGTCGTGGTAGTTCCAGATCAAGGCCATCACCTTTCCCGGGGTTTTCACGGCCATGCCGTCGATATCGGGATCGGCGCCGCGCACGCCGTTCTTAAGGATGTCGGCCAGCCCCAGAGCGCCGGTACTGGTCAACGGGATGCGATCTCCCTTCAGCTTGCGCAGCATCTTGAATACCTCCAGCACCGGCTTATGGATGCCGTTGGTGGAAAGGGTACGGTAACCTTGGAATGACGGGTAGCCGTTGAACAGCCAAGCCCAGGCCAGGCAGGCCGTCAGATTCACTCCCAGGCTGTCGGCCAATTGCAGGGAATGCTTCATCATGGCGGCCTCGTAGGCGCCATAAACGGCGACGTTCCGGTAGGCGTCCGCGGGGACCTGGGTTTGCGGGCAAGCGGCGCAGCCATCCGGATCGGCTTCCCCGATCACGATTGGCTTCGACCTGAATTGCGGGAATCCCGCCACCGCCGCGAACCCGGTTCGGTGCAGCCGCAATTGGTTGCCCAGATCCATCCGCACATGCCCGTTCACCATGGACGTGCCGCCTTTGGCATGGAAACTGATCAGATCCAGCCGCGTCCCGACCTGGCCGGTGACGGCATTGGTTCCCGTCGCGCAGTGCTGCAGGAAGGCGCCGATATTCCCCGCGCCCGCCATTTCCGGCCCGCCCAGGATGGCCTTGGGCAAAACCGCATGCACCGCTTGCTCGGTGTAATCGAAGAGCTTCTGGTATTCCGCCTCGGTCCCTTTCCAGTAGCCGATATCCGGCTCGTTCCAGAGCTCCCAAACCCAATCGCGTTCCACGTTGGGATAGCGCGCGACGCTATGCTCCACCCACGCGCGGACCAGCGAGCCCCATTTCACGTAGTCGGTGGGAGGGTAGAAGCAGCCGCCGTCCATGGCCGTGGTGGAGCTGTTGCGGTAAGGCGTGGGATGCGAAGAGAGAGCCTGCGGCATGAAGGATATTTGCGCGTAAGGAAGCGCCTTGTGACCGATGATGGAGTCCATGATACCATCGAGGATCTTCCAGTCATAGACCGGCCGGCCGTTGGCCTCCGAGTAGACGTTGGTAGACCCCCACTTGAGGGCCGCGGCGCCGTCGCCGGTGTTGAGCAGGAAATGGGTGCGGATATAGACGGGATCCGGGCCGGCCGCGACCAGGGTATCCAGCAATGCGAGGCTGGACGCGGTGGTGGTGTAATTGGCCTCGTCGTATCCATGCCAGGACCAGACCTCCTTGAGCGGCGTTCCCGGGGAGGTCGCATCCACGTTGATGGAAACGGTTTGCGCCGCGGCGTGGCCGGAAAAAAGCAACACCGTGACGGATATCGGAATATGCAAAACGGCCTTGCGCATATGATCCCCCTGGTGGAATGTAAACCCGGGGGATGTATGCGTCATCCGGATTCATATTCGCCCAACCTTCGGTACTTTCTGGGCGGATGCATGTGGTTTTTCGGCATCCCTGCAGGTTAATCGGAGGTAACATCCGGGTTTCTGCACGGCCCATGAACTCGGCGCCCTGCTCCAGCCACTACTCACCTAAGCTCCGGGGGGAAACTGGCGCGGTAAGGAGTGGCATGTTTTCTTTACGTGAAAAAAGCGGCACGCTTTTGATGCATGCTATGCATGCCAAAAGCGCCACGCGTGCCATGCGCGTGCTATGCGGCGTGTTCATCCTCATCCATATTTGCGGCCCCGTAGCCCTGGCGCAGGAAGCTCCCAGTCCCCTGGCCGGAAAAGTCGTCCACGTTTTCAATCCTTTCGGAAAATCACCGCCCTTGATAAACCTGTCGGGCGTGGGTCATTCCATGGTCGATGAATCGGGGAATTGGCATCGCTTGGCTTTCGATTCTTTAGGCGGGAATCTCGCGCCCTGGATGAAGGATTTCGGCATCCGGACCGGAGATTGGAATTGGCTCATCCCTACCGGCGTAGGTATGGCCGCCGGCGGGTTCGGAGCGGAAGTTTTCGGCGCCTCCAAGGAAATCTGGATCATCGTGGATCCCGCCGGTCCCGCGACGGCCGCGCCTCTCATCCTAACCGCAGCCCCTCGAACGGTCCATTTTTTCAATCCGTGGCCGGTCACAGGCCTGGAGTTCATCCTCAATGGCGCCACGCGATCCATGCCGTCCGATAAAACGCATTGCGGTTGGAATGTCGGCTATATCCTGAGTAACGGCCCGGCTACGGGTTATTTCGTCAATGCCGCCGATACGGAAACCTGGGGCAAGTCCGGCTTGGGCGACAAAACGCCCTTCGACTTCGCGGCCTTGTTCGCGGCCGATGGGCCGGAAATCTGGATCGGCGGCACGTCGACCGTTTCCGCTGCCTTTCCGGGGGAAGTCGGCTCCTGCACCTATTTGATGGCGACGACCGTGCACGACATGGCCGAATCCCATCCCGACTATGGAGGAGGAGGCGGAGGACCCGGCATGGTGCAGAAGGATTTGGGACCGGATAAAAAACCCGTGCCCACCGCCAGCGCCCCAGGGCATTTCAATACCTGGTTCAATACCAACCCGACGGCGGCCATGCCGCTCAAGGGCGCCGAAACCTGCCTGGACCTGCAAATGGGCAAGAGCGATGACGGCCTATGGGAATTCGATTCCAACAACGGTCCAATCAATCAGGAATTCTTTCCTCTCGACGACTACAACACCTTGGACAAGAATTCCACGTGTTCCAGCGAAGCCGACCCGCCCAAATCCACCATCCACAACTATGGTTTTTGCCTGGAATCGCATGCCACCTTCGTCTATAAGAAAGGCCAGGTATTCGAGTTCCGCGGCGATGACGATGTCTGGGTATTCATCAACGATAAGCTGGCGTTGGATTTAGGCGGAATCCATGCCGCCCTGGACGGAAAAATCAACCTCGATTCCCTCGGCCTGACGGACGGGAAAACCTATCCCTGGGATTTTTTCTTCTGCGAACGGAACAAATGCGGGTCTTCGCTGCGGATCAAGACCACCATTTACTTCAAACAACTGAGGGCCTTGGATCACCGCGAGGAAAAATCGCCCGGCGGAGCGACCACCTACCGCGTCATAAAACGGATCGGCGGCACCGGCGCGTGCGGCAGTTCGGGGGATTCCGTTTCGGAAGTGCCCCCCGGCCCCCTTACCTTTGTGCTTTTCCGGGTCGGCGGGGATTCGATCCAGGTATTGCCCAAGGGCGTTTCCTTCGGCGGCATCACCGTGAGCGATGGCGCCGTAGCCGTGGATACAGCGAAAGTGACGGGGCTCGATCCCGGAACCTATCGCATCGTTTTTTATGAGACGGCCAATCCCACTTTGCGCGACGAACTGCGTTTCACCTTAACGTCCAGCCTGCCTCCCTTGGATTTGCCCAAGGCGGTCGCGGCGGAAATGTACGACGATGACGGCGATGGGCGCGGGGACCGCCTGCAGGTCCTATACGAAAGGGACATCACGGGTAACCTGCCGGTTTCGGTAGCCTGGCAATGGCCGGCTTCGGCCGCTCCCGTTCCCGTTCCCGGGACCGACTTGCCTACGCGCTTGCAGGGGGGCAAAACCTTGATCTTCACAGGGTCCCCATTTTCCCCGGACATTCTCACCCAAGGCGCGGGCAACTTCACATCCACGTATAAGGCGCGCGCGAAGGATTCCACGCAATCCCTGGCCATTACCGATCACATCGCTCCCGTAATCACCGAAGCCGGAATCCACCTCGGGTCCGCTTGGGACACTTTGCGCCTGGTTTTCAGCGAGCCGCTCGCAGTGCCGTCCCGGTCGGCGCCCGCGCAGGAATTGTTCAGCTACAAAATGGCCGAAGCCGGCAGCGTCGTTTCCATCGTCCCTTCGCAAGCGTTATGGGCCTCGGACGGGCTTTCAGTGCAATTGGTTTTCGATTCCAAAACCGCGCCGCGACCCAAGACCGGCGATTTCGTGCGCTTGAACGGGGGGCCTGGATTGGCGGCCGATGCCTTGGGCAATGCGCCCGGTCCCGAATCCCGCTTCCGTCCCATTACCGGAAAAATACGGCTCGGGATGCAAACCCTTACGTTCACCCGGTTCTCCGCCGATCCCGCTTTCCTGGCCGCACCCGTTTTTTCGACGAGCCTGGAATCCGGACGGGGTAACATACAAGATGCGGTATCACGCACCGGACGCTTGGGCGTTTTATTGGAAGGCGATTTGGCCGACTTCACCGCGGGAGACGGATTCAATCCACCGCAGCCTTCATCGGTGAAACTTGAATACGCGTTCTCCATTTTCACCAACCTGGGCGTTCCGGTCGCCTCGGAAAAACGCTCCCTGGCATGCACCGACGAGGTATATCAAGGTGATTGCCGGTCCAACCACGGTCGCCTATTCGTAGGTTGGAACTATGCCTCCAAGGACCATGCAAAGATGGCGACGGGCGCTTACGTGATCCAATTCCAATATCGCATCGTAGCCCAAGGCAAGGTTTTGGCGACCAATGGCATTCGCCAAATCTGGGGACTGCTTCGGGTGGATTGACCCAGGGGTTTCCGGGTAGCGATTACCGGAACAACACCGCCGCTGCCGCCCGCATACCGCCTTCGGGTTCGACCAGCACAATCCCGGCATAGGCCGAAGGCGCCAGCCAAACCGCGACGCCGTCCGCATCCGCGCGGGAACGTCCCAGCTCCTTACCGCTCAAACCCAGCCAACGCACCGGCGTCGAAGGAGTGGTGCGGAATTCCAGCCGGCGTCCGTGGCGGATTAAGGACGGGCTTACGGACCGCCCGGGCCGGGACTGGATGCCGATGGGCGGATTGCCGGTACGCGGCAGGGCCGGCTCCGGCGCCGTATACATGCGGGCCATATCGCCGCCGACCAGGAATTCGTCCAAGGAGACGGAGCCGGTAAGCGCATTGGGGTTCTTGTCGTATTGGATTTGCCAGCGGAAGGCATCGCCCTTAGCCGGGTCAGCGGCGCCGGAGCGGTTTCCCAAGCGGCCGCGGAAATCCTTCAGCGCATGTTCGTAAACCTTCCATGCGGTACCCAGCGTGTCCAGGACCCCGAAATAATTATCGTCGCCGATATCCGATTGCACCAGGTGGAAATCGATCACCGTCGGCTGCGCGGCCTTGGCCCGGTAGCGGACCTTATCCGCAAAGGCCAGGCCCTGCCATCCCGCCTTGCTCCATTCCAATCCGCAATATTGATAGCCGCCCGTGCCCAGGTTGAAATCCCAAGTCAGGACGCGCTCGGTGGGCGCACCCGCGGGGGCTAGCGGACCCACCTTGGCTGTCCCACCGGCGCGAGCATTGTCGAACACGCCCCACGCGCCGAGATTGGCGGATAGGGAGGGTCCGGAAAAATCATCCATCAGCAGCCAGCTTGGTTCCACGCGCAGATCCCGATGATGGGAGAGCCAGACCCAGCGCAGTTCATCCGGCTTGCCGGGTATGCTGGCGGTTACCGAGCACCAGCCCTGCGGAAAGGGCTTGCCGGCCGCATCCATGCCGTTCCAATCCAGGGAAATATTTTCGCCGTGATCCGAGTAGGTCCATTCCGCCTTGCTGGGGTATTGCCGGATGGTCAGCTTCCAGGTGGCGGGTTTGTTGAGGCCGGCGGCGATATGCAAAGGGGCGACCTGGAAGTCCAGGACTTCCGGAGAGGCCGTGGGCAGGGTCTTCCATGCCAAGGTGAGGTTCGGCAGAGGATCATTCAAATCGTCCCAGATATTGGAAAAGCGCCCTGCCATGACGGCTCCGCCGAACCAGCCCAGGAATTGTTCGAAGTAGCCTTCATTGGGCGTAGAGCCCGTGCGATCGGGAATCGTCAGATCGCCCGGAAGCCCCCAGGCATCGGCGCCGGCGGGGAGAAAGGAGAGCAGCGCGTCGGACCAGGGTTTCGCGGCGTCGGGACCCAGGGAGGAAAAGGCCGCGCAGCTCCACATGCCTACGGTCAATTCGCTGTACTCGCGGCGCGAGCGTTTCTGGCCGTCGCCCAGGCTGAAGGTGTCGGTGACCGGCAGGACCAGGCCGTCCATGGTGTAGAAATTGGATCGCTCGGGGGTTTGGATGAATGCGGTCGCGGCGTCCAGCCAGCGTTTGGCGCGCGCGTCGCCGAACCAAAGCCAATCCATGGCCAGGCGCCATTGCACGCGAAGGCCGTCCTTGTAGCAGGCCTGCCCTTTGCGGAAGGCATTGTAGCCCAGGGAGCCGTCGAAAAAGCCTCCGGTGGGGACCATCCAATCCGGGAGCAAGCCCCTGGCGGCGCCGGGGCTGGCGAAAAGCGTGGTGTAACATTGATCGATCAGGCCCTTCCAGTTATGCGCCGGATCGACCTTGGCGAATATCCGATAGCTGGCAGGGGAGAAGTAGCCCGGATTGACGAATTCCTTTCCGCCCCAGCCCGCCCCGGGAGCCAGATAGCGGCCATCCACCACGGCGGAAGCCCAGATGGAATTGATCATCTCCAGCGCCCTTTGGCGATAGCCCGCGCCCTTGGGGCCGGTATGCGGCTGCCAAACGCCTTTGCGCGCCAGGGAGTCGGCGAAGAGCAGCATCAAGGCGATGTCCTCATCGGCGTCCGGAGCCATGCCCGTGCCGATCACGCCGCCTTTCGCGCCTACGCGCCAGTTGTAGGCCTTTGCGCCCGCGCTCCACATGGCGTTTTCGGCGGCGTCCCAAATCCGGTTGAAGGTCGCCTGGTCATTGGCATAGAGGGACGTTATCATCCCGTAGGACTGGGCCTCGGACACGGCATCGCCCGGCTCCTCGGAATTGGGGCGATGGACCAGGCCGTCCTTATAGGGATCGATATTGCGCTTGATCATGCCCCGCTGGGTGCGGGCCAAGGCGGAATCCAAGCGGGAGTCGGCGATGCGGGGCAATTGGCTTACGGTGGGCCCGAAAGCGGAAGCGGAATGGAAAAATGCGATTAAAGCCAGGGTGAACCCGGGCGCAAGGGGAAGTCTCATGCGGACTTTAGTAGCAGATTCAATCGGCGAAGGTGATTTGTTTGGAAATGTTTATGCCGGGTCCCGAGATTTTGACCACGAAAACACCCTCGATTGCCCCTGTTTCCAGCACGAATGCGCCGTAACCATTGCCGAAGGTTCTTTCGGTTTTGGACAGCAAAGTCCGGCCATCGACATCATACAGAGCGATGGTTACAGGCGTTTTGCGTCTTGTCGAGGAGGTGATAATCACGGCGCCCCGCAATCCGGCGCGAATCGAAAAGGCGCCCGCTCCGCGCGCATCGGGGTTTCCGTTCCGCAATCCCGAGCCGCCGGGAGGCGCCAACCGGATCATGACCACGCTCTTGGTGGGCAGGGTAACCGACAGGGTTTTTCCGCTGATGCCGTAGTTCGATGGGGCCAGGGCCTTGATGCTGACGGCTTCGGCCGCGCCGAAATCGTTGAACGAGGTGTAGGCTTCGCCGCTCACGACTTCCGCGCTGAGTACGGTATAGGCCGCCTTGCCGCTCGTCAACGTGACCGTAGCCATACGGGGGGCCGTCAAATCCACGTTGGTGAAACTGACATTGACGATGCCGAGGCTATCGACGCTCGCGAACGCCGTCAGGGCCGGCATGGTGGCGCCACCGCCGGTGACGGTCTGTATGTTGGATGCGGTTATGGGAGCCACTTTTGCGATATCGGCATGATGCGGCTTGAATAATTTGAACACGTAGAAATTCGGGGTCTTCGCCATCACGCCCTTGGCATCGATATTGACCAGGGATTGGATGACGTTCACGCCCTGGGCGATGCAGGCTATTTGCATCCGGTCCGCGCGTTGCATGAACAGATGCAGCTGCTCTCCCGCAGACAGTGCGTCCATGATGGTATTCTGCTGCATCCAACCGTCCCCGGTATCCATCAGCCAATCGCCCCACTCGTCCTCCACGACCTTGATCCTTTTGGCGGGATCGTAAGCGTTCATGGGCGGGATAATACCATTGTCGAGGTGCGGCTTGATTTGCAGGGCGTTCGCATGGTTTACCACGTCCCAGTATTGGTTAACGGTAGGATTCGCGCTTGGATACGAGTCCGGAAAATAAACGTAATCGTGCAGTTCGAGGCCGTCTATGCTGGTTCCGATGGCCGTCAACATTGTCGGAATCCAACCCCATCGGCCCTGCAAATCGGTGCCCGCGATCAGGAATAACTTTTTCCCGTTCACGGGAGCCGACAGCAATTTGTAATTCGCCGTGTAGTTCGAGATATAGGTGGATACGTTCTGGTTTCCGCCGCAGCCCCACACTTCATTCCCAATCTTGAAATATTTGACGTTCCATTCGGGATGGGCCGGGTTGTTGTTCAGGTACTCGACCCACGCCTTATTGTCCGCGGCCGCGCCGGCCTGGCCGGGACCGGCGATGATGGGTTCGGCCCCGATGGAGTCGCAGAACTGCATGAACCGGTCCGTGCCCACGTCATTCGCGGGATTTTTATTGGCGGCCCAATTATACCCGTTCGCGGCGCATCCGCCCGGCCATTCGATCGCGCCGACGCCGCACTCCTTGAAAGCGGCGATGACGTCCTTCCGCATGCCATTGACATTCGGCACCGGAGAGTTCGCTCCCACCCATACCCCGCCGCCCCATTGCTTTCCGAGCTTTTCCATGAGCACGCCGAAGAGCTCTTTCGGAATTGGCGTAACGGCCCCATCCACATTGACCGTGAACGTGCTCTGGCCGAAACCGTCGCTCAGCGCGGCCGCGACCAGAAGCAGGACGACCAGCCGGCCCATTCGTTGCAGTGATGTCATTCGGGAAACATAGGGCGGAGGCTTTCCGCTCCCTCGCGATTCCTGGCCTTATGGGGCGGCCTGCGCGAAAGCCGTCCAAGGAATACAAAGCGAAGACGAAGTTTTACAAGCGCAGCGAGGCCGGTTTTGGAATGTTGGGTATTACAGCGGGTTCGCATGGGTCGTGTGATAGTGGGCGGTGGCTGGGTCTTTTGGGGCGGTTGACATATACCCATATAGGAATGTATTTTATAACCATGCCCAGAGCCGCCACCACTTCCGACGTGTTCAATGCCATCGCGGAATCCCGCAGGCGCGAAATCCTCGAGCTGCTGGCCGACCAAGAGCGTCCGGTCGGGGACATCGTGGAGATGATGGGCTTGGAGCAGCCCTCCGTCTCCAAACATCTGCGCGTGCTGCGCGATGTGGATTTGGTGCGGGTCCGCCGCGACGGCAGGCAAATGCTGTACCGAACCAACGCCGAGGCCCTCCGGCCCCTGCACGACTGGGCGGGCGGCTTCAAACAATACTGGCGCCACCAATTGCAGCGCATCAAAGAACGCGCCGAGGATGGCCATTCCTGAAACGTCTGGGATGCACACAGTGCGCGATGGATGTACCGAGTGATGACTTTCAATAAGGAGGAAACCATGGATTCACAAGTAACGCAGATCGAAAAAATGACCCTGACCATTACCGAGGAAATCCGCGTGCGCGCGTCGTTGGAAGCGACGTTCGCGGCTTTGCTCGAGCAAATCGGCCCGTCCCACGAATTCGAACCGGGAAAACCGCTGCCGATGAAGTTCGAGCCGCGGCCCGGGGGACGTTGGTACCGCGACCTGGGCAACGACAACGGCCATTGCTGGGGAACCGTGCAGTCCATCAAGCGGCCGACGCTGCTGGAAATTTCCGGCCCGCTGATGATGTCCTATCCCACGGTCTCGAGCATCCAGTACCGCCTGACCGAAGAGGACGGCGGAACCCTGATCAAGTTCCACCACCTGGCTTTCGGCCTGCTGCAGGACGGCCACAAGGCGGGGTTCCCGCCCATCTGGAAACATATCAACGGCAGTGTGAAGGCGCGGGCGGAAGCGCCCCGCAGTTGAAGACCGGCGCCATGGGGCGCCCTTTCCATATATCCTTCGTCTGGAACCATGCAAGCATAGTCGGCGCGACAATCTGCAGGGCAAGATTCAAAATCGAATATCGAAATGGCGAATAAGATGAAGGCAATCGTTCAATACAAGTACGGATCCCCAAGCGAAGTCCTGCATCTTCGGGAGATTGATAAACCCGTGGTCGGAGACGACGATGTGCTTGTGCGGGTTCGAGCGGCCTCCGTCCATCCGGATGTTTGGCATGTCGTAGCCGGCAGGCCATACCTGCTTCGGATTATGGGGGCGGGATTTTTCAAACCTAAGGATACCGTTCCGGGAACGGATATGGCGGGTCACGTTGAGGCCGTCGGCAAGAACGTCACGAGATTCAAGGCCGGCGAGGAAGTGTTCGGAGAGACCCTGGCGGGTATGCAGTGGCGAAACGGCGGAACCTTTGCCGAGTATGTGTCAGTCCCGCAAAACGTGCTGGCGCTCAAGCCCCCGAACGTTTCATTTGCGCAGGCCGCGGCCATCCCCACTTCCGGTTTCATCGCCTTGCTCAATCTTCGGTTCGGTAAATTGATTCAGCCCGGACAAAGGGTATTGATCAACGGAGCCTGTGGTGGCGTAGGATCCATTGCCCTGCAGCTTGCCAAAGCCTATGGAGCGATTGTGACCGGTGTAGACCGGACGGATAAATTGGAGATGGTCCGTTCATTCGGGGCCGATCACCTCATTGATTATACCAAGGAGGACTTTACCCGACTTGGCCAACGCTATGACCTGATCTTCGATGTCGCGTCCAACCTGTCGTTCTGGGATTGCAAGCGCGTGCTTACGCCCATGGGGAACTACGTCCTAATCGGACACGATCACTTTGGGAAATCGGCCGGCCGTGTTTTCGGAAGCGTACCTCGCATGCTCAAATTGGTCGCGCTTTCCGTATTCGTCAAGAATCTGCCACCCGCCGATTTTTCCATCCCCAGCAAGAAAGAGAGCATGGAAGTCTTAACGGCATTCCTCGCAGCCGGGAAAGTGACGCCGATAATAGATAGGACATATCCCCTGGACCAGGTTCCCGAAGCCATGCGCTATATGCAAGAAGGAAATGCCAGAGGGAAAATCATCATCACCCCATAGGATGATTGCGCCAAATGCGAATTGCGGCCCGATTCCGCCTGCAAGATTCTAAATGGTTGAGTCGTCATTTCGCTCATCAATGGATGGAATGGAGTTCACATGAAACGGGTCACAGGCATCGGCGGCATCTTTTTCAAGGCCAAAGACGCCAAATCACTGCAGGCTTGGTACAAGCTGCACTTGGGAATCGATGTGCAAGTCTGGGGCGGGGCCGCCTTCCCATGGACCGGCGCCGACGGCAAGCCGGTTGCGGGCACAACCGCATGGTGCATCAATCCGGAAAAAAGCGATCCGTTCGCTCCGGGCTCCGCTTCCTTCATGGTCAACTACCGGGTGGAAGACCTTCTCGCCTTGGTCAAGGCCTTGAAGGAAGAGGGCTGCAAGGTGCTCGAGAAGATTGACGATTCCGAGTACGGAAAATTCGGCTGGGTCATTGATCCGGAGGGAAACAAAGTCGAACTGTGGCAGCCCCCTCCAGGCAAATAAGCGGGTTCGTTGCTTGCCTTGCCCCGCTGGTCAGGTCCCAAAATCGAAAGGCCACGGAACCCCAGGTCCCGGAACCTTTTCGTAATTATTCCGCACCGTCTCGCAGCCGATCCTGGTCTACCCGGGTATCAAGGAAGGACGGGCAGCAAGGTCCGGCCCTGCATGGATTCCACCAGGAGCAGGCTGCCCGGTCTCAGCCGCTCCGACGGGAGTCCTATGGCGCGGACCCCGATACCGGGGCGCCCTGAGAAGAGGATTTCGGCGCGGCGGCCCGCCGGCGAAACCAGGGTAACATTAAGGTTACCTTCCGTCCCGGTAAGCAGCAGTCTCCCCCCGGACAAGCGGATGCGCCCGGCGGGCGCCGATGCAGGCGCCGATGCAGGCGCCGATGCGGGGGCGATCAGGGTGGGGGCCGTGGCGGCCGCCCGGGTCCATGGCGAATAGGCGAAGTTGCCGGCCGTGGTGTCCCCGAAGGCGATGGAATCCTGGAGCAGGGGTTTGCCGTCCCGTCCCGAGAGGAAGAGGCGGCGGAAATTCCGGAAGCCCTGGCCCATGAGGTCGATGGGGGAGTTGTTTTGCGGCGCGCCGATGCGCCATCCCTGGACCATGAGGAAATCGCCCAACTCGTAGGAGGCGTGCCACCAAAGGGGTAGGGTGTCGGAGGGACCGGAGCCGGTGCCGTTCTCGGTCTTCCGGGTCCGATCCGTGAAGGCGCGGACCACGTCGCCCACGTCTTGTGGCCAGGTGTAAAGGCTGGAGAAGTTGTGGATGGTGAGGTCCGACCGGATAGCTCCGAGTACGGAGTCCGACTGCAGGAATCCAATCATGGACAGGCTCTTATCGGGCCATGCCGCCAGCGCGCCCTTGATCAGCAGATCGCTCGCGCCGTCATTGCTGGAGGCTTTGAGTTCGGCGAGGGTTTTCACGCTATGGTAGACGGCGACTTCGACCTCGCCCGTGGAATCGCGCTTGAGCGCGAAGGTGCGGCGCCCGCGACCGGCCCGGTACATGAGTTCCGCCATCGCCGACTGGGCCAGCAAGGCGCCGAAGCGGTACCGTTTGCATGCCGCCGCCAGATCGGTCTGCGCGCCCGCGGGAGCGCGGAACAGGCCCGAACCTTCAGGTTGATCTCTTCCCATCATCTGCACGAGCAGGATCTGCTTCCCGGTGTCCGGGGGGGCGTAGGTGACGTCCAGGCAATGATCGGCATGGCCCGGGGCGGTGAGCACGATGCGGTTCCCGCCGCGTTTCAGAGCCACCAGGGCCTTGAAGGCCCCCCCTACGGCGGGCCAATCGAGACCGGCGCCTCCGGCGGATATCTTGACTATCGAAGCATTCGGCGAGAGTTTTCCCTGCACCATCAGTAACTCATGCGTTACGGCCTCCCTGTCGCCCAGGTTGGTGACAGTAATGGGTCCGCCGGTCCCGGAGGGACAAGGAATTTGGGAGGATGCCGGTCGGGTGAAAACGGCCGCGATGCAAAGCGAGGCGATGAAGATCCGCATAGGTGAACGTGCTTTCATGGGAAGTTGACGAGGGCGCGCCCATCCGCGGCATCGAGGATGAGGAGGCTGCCGGACTTGATGGCACCGGCCGGCAAACGCGTCTCGCCCGCCGGCTGAAACCCCGAGAACAATACGGCCTCGCGGCGGCCGGAAGGGGCGTACGCGCCGAGAGTGGCCGCTTGGCCGCGGGCGGAACGGATGATCAGGGAGGTTCCGGAACGGCTCAGGCCGGGCGGCGAAGCGTTCCGGGTGCGGCGCACAATCGATACGGGAGCGGTGCGGAACAGAATGGACTCCGGAACCGTCGCCGGGGCGAAGTCAAGGCTTTCCCACTTCAGGTCCAGAAGCCCCTTACCGATGCGGTTGAAGTAGTCCAAACGGAAGGCGTGGTAACCGGCCGCCAGTCCGGCGGGAGCGATCTTGAGGACGAGGGTATGCGCCCCGTCATTGTCGACGACGAGGGAATCATCCAGGTAAAGCCTGCTTCCATCGTCGGAAGACAGGTGGAAGCGGTAGGCGCCGGTCTTGGGGATTTTAATCCAACCCGTGTAGCGCAAAGCGAACATCTCCGTGCGGGCCGTCGCGGGCAGGACAACCCCCGGAACCGTCGTTTCCGATAGCGGTTTCGCCTGGAAGTCGGGAAGCGCCTGGAAGTCCCCTTCGGAATAGGCGACCGAGAGGCCAGGTACCATGCCGGTTACCGTGCGCGCCGGATAGGTTTCCAGGTGCTTTTCGAACCCTCCCGTGGCCAGGAATTCCTGGGCGCCTTGGGTGCCGCGGTTGACGAAGACATCCTCCCTTTGCAGCAGCCGGTTGTTCTTGACGCTATCGGTGCTGAGATCCCGGAGCATGAGCAGTTGCAGGCCCCGCGAAAGCGAGGCGAGCGGCGAGCTGTTGCCGTCATCGGCATAGGCCCGGATTTGCTGCGCGGACAGGAAGAGCCACTGTCCGAAGGTGGCGTAGTACTCGCCGAGATAGGTGGACATGGGGATGGAACCCAGGCCGCAATTGCAACCGCTGGGGCGCTTGTCGGTAAGACGCGCGGCCATTTCCTCGATCCCTTGGGGCCAGGATTTGAATTCCTTGGTGGCCGCGAACCAAGGGCCGTTCGGAGCGTTCCATTTATAGTTATCGAAAAACAAAAGGAAGATGGCATGCATGTCGTTTCCCTCAAGCAGGGAACCCATTTCGCGCCGCACGGAATCGATCGCCCAGGAACCGCCCCCGCCCATGTTCCGCAATTGATCCCGCGTCCAATGGCTGCGGAACACCTTGACCTCAGGGACGCCCTGGACATCCCATTTGACTCCGGGCGCCCAGTGCCTTCCCGTAGTACGGCGCATCAGGTCGGCGTAGACGGCCTGGGTCAGGGAAAGCGCGAAGCCGATCCGCTTGCGCGCGCTCTCGAGATCGGTGGCCTCGCTTTGCGCTCCGATCAGCACGCCGGGACCCTCGCCCTGATCCGCGGTCAGAACCAAAGTGGCCCGCATGGGATGGAGCGGCATGGGATTGCGTTCGAAGGCCACGTCCACGCAGGCGGCGGCCTGGCCCGTGGCCGATACCACCAAATGGTTCTCTCCCGGCCGCAACCGGGCGATGCCCTTGAAGAGGCCGCTATCCGCGGGCCAGTCGAAGTGTTCGTCCGGGACGCCTGGAGCTTGGCGCGTTATGGTCACCGACCGGGCGCCTACGGCGACATTGCCCTTGAGCAACAGGTACTCATGACCCACCGACTCATTGGCCCCGAGGTTGGCGATCGTGACGGCAGCTCCGGCGCCCGTGGGGCAGGCGCCATACGCCACTGCCGGGCCGTAAAGGAGCGCGGCCGCGAAGGCGAACGCAACGAGTCTGACCGGTCCGCCGAGACCGGCGCTCAAGGGACTATACGGGCGGCGCGATTGGGCAATCTTCATCCGGTCTCCAGGAATTTCGCTCCCCGTTTGATCGGGACGCATTTCTGGAAGTGAAGTTAATCCCAGGGGAATCGGAAAAACCGGACCTGTTTCCGGGAGGTAGCTTTACGGTTACGCCTCAAAAACCTCCCCGGCGGCGCTTGGTGGTTTTCACGTCCCGATATCCCGGTAATCGACACTGTTTCTGCCAAAAACGTCATTCACGGGGAATTCCGGAAATCAAATCGGAACCGCGCCATCGCGCATTGGATTACGAATGCTTCCACGCAGCGCTTTACCTTTGGCGACCCTTGCGGCCAGCGTTTGCCTGCGGGTAATCCGGATCTCCCGGACTTAGGCGGTCCGGGATCGTTTTTTTCTCCCGGTCCGGTTTTTTCCGAAGATTGTCGCCGTCCAGGATTGCCGGCATAATATCATCGCGCTTGATGCCATCGCCCCGGCCTGGGGAAATACGTCCTTGCCTCCACGACGGAATCCGGACTGCAGGGCCGGCCAACGAATCCCGGCACCATCAACGGCGGTTTTCCCCCAAGAAGCCCGATCGGCCCGCGCAATATCCCTCCGTCGTCATCGCGGTCGGCGACATCAAGAAATCCATGCAGAAAGTGGTCAAAGCCGGCGGCACCCTAATGGGCGAACCCATGGACATTCCCGGAGTGGTCCGATACGTATCCTTCACGGACACGGAAGGCAATCGGGTGAGCCTCTTGCAGCCCGCTCCCATGGAAAAGCCGGAGAAGCAGGTCAAGGCAAAATCCGCAACCAAGAAGCAGGCCGCGGCCAAGAAAAAAGCCACCCGTAAAAAGCAGCCGTAAGGAAAAACGAATCGCCCCCTGCGAGGGGGTCGCGGGGGCGATTTTACAACTAAAGACGTTGGGGGCTTTCAATCAAGCGATGCGGACTCCGTCGTTTCGGAAGTCCCGCCGAAGCGGCCACCGCTCGGTCTCATTTCTTTGCACCCGGACCGACGCCCAACTGGCCGAGGAAGCCCAGTACGTCGAAGTACGCGTCGAACTCCACGAGCTTGCCGTTTTGCACCCGGGCATACAACGCGGTAGTGAATTCGACGTGCTTGTTGGTCGCGGGGAGCACGCTGCCGTCCGCCATGGCCAGGGGTCCCGTGTGATCCCCCGTAAACGTTCCTTCGCAAGAAACCCATTCCCCGGCTTCCACGCAGCGGGTGACCTTGTGCTGGAAATTGGGAAATGCGCCGGCGAACGCCTTGAGTACCTGGGCGTGCCCGGCGCCGTCCATCACCCCAAGCGGCAGCCGGAAGGTTACACCGGGGGCCTCGAGGCCGGCCAGGGTCTCGGGCTTCTTGCTATCGACCTGCTGGAAGTACCGGGTTATGAACTCGCCGTTGCTCTGCGACTTCGCGTCCGGGCTGGTTACGCAGCCGGTGGCGGCCGCGATGACGGCGAGGGCCAGCAAGGACTTCTTGAGGCCGGATTTCGCGTTCTTGCTTCCGCTGAATGCTCCGATTTTGTACAGGTTGCCGTTGGTCTTGATGAGGTTTCCGAGCTTGGTGATCCGGGACATGGCGTTTTCCTTTGTTAGGTGGTTGCGCAAGCGGCGGGGATACCTTCCCCGACGTTTACCCCGGGTAAGTCGGGCCAAGCGGGAAATGTTGCAAACTTTTTGAACCATTCGGTTCATAATTAATTTCCTTCGGTCGGGATCTGCCGTTTTTTGAACCATTTGGTTCAAAATGAGGGGATCGGGCCCGTTTCCCGGATGGCCCGGGATCTAAGACTTAAAAGCCAGAATCCGACGGGATGGATTTCGTGGGGGAAGTGGACAGGGGGGATAGTCGAGCGCCACCGAATTGCTTTTCCTGGTGGCGGATGCGCCCCCCCCCCCACGGTGCCAACATCCCCCCCT
>OBEQ010949086.1_pt1 | contig 17317 bp, 22 predicted proteins | sample 1670901 | NCBI WGS metagenome assembly OBEQ01 (sample SAMEA104232315, study PRJEB22302) | groundwater metagenome | biome: forest; feature: aquifer; material: groundwater | place: USA | collected 2011-08-07 | depth 5.4 m
CAGCCGTACCCGGCGCCGTCCGACCAGACCAGCACCCTGGCCCGGGTGCAGTACGGCCTGCTCTGACGTTCGGGGACCTGCGGCACCCCCCACCCGCGCGCCGGACAGGGCAGGATGGGGGGATGGCCGAGTACCGCATCGAACGCGACACCATGGGCGAGGTCCGGGTACCGGTGGATGCGCTCTGGCGGGCGCAGACCCAGCGGGCGGTGGAGAACTTCCCGATCTCGGGCACCCGCCTGGAGCGCCGCCTGCTCCGGGCGTTGGCACAGATCAAGGCGGCGGCCTCAGCCGTCAACGCCGAGCTGGGCGTGCTGGACCGGGCCACCGCCGAGGCGGTCACCGCCGTCGCCGGTGATGTGGCCGATGGGCGCCACGATGCCCAGTTCCCGGTCGACGTGTTCCAGACCGGCTCGGGTACCTCGTCGAACATGAACATGAACGAGGTGCTCGCGACGCTCGCCACCCGGCGGCTGGGCCCGGATGCGCCGACGAAGGTCCATCCGAACGATCACGTCAACGCCTCGCAGTCCTCCAACGATGTCTTCCCGTCGGCCGTGCACCTGGCCGCTGCCGCGGCGCTCAGTGAGGATCTGGTGCCGGCGTTGGAGCATCTTGCGTCCACATTGGACGCCAAGGCGTTGGAGTGGCGCGAGGTGGTCAAGGCCGGGCGTACCCACCTGATGGACGCCACCCCGGTCACCCTGGGGCAGGAGTTCTCCGGGTACTCCGCCCAGGTGCGCTACGGCATCGAGCGGCTGCAGGGCAGCCTGCCCCGGATCAGTGAGCTGCCGTTGGGCGGTACAGCCGTGGGTACCGGCATCAACACCCCGCCCGGCTTCGCCCGCCTCGTCATCCAGCGGCTGGTCCACGACACCGGGCTGCCGTTGACCGAGGCGCGCAACCACTTCGAGGCGCAGGGCGCCCGCGATGCGTTGGTCGAGGCGTCCGGCCAGCTGCGCACGATCGCGGCGGGGCTGTACAAGATTGCCAACGACGTCCGGTGGATGGGCTCAGGGCCCCGGGCCGGCCTGCGCGAGCTGCATCTGCCCGACCTTCAGCCCGGTTCGTCGATCATGCCCGGCAAGGTGAACCCGGTCGTACCGGAGGCGCTGCGCCAGGTCTGCGCCCAGGTGTACGGCAACGACGCGGCGGTGGCGTTCGCCGGTTCGCAGGGCGACTTCGAGCTGAACGTGATGCTACCGGTGATCGCCCGCAACCTGCTGGAGTCGATCCGGTTGCTGGCCAGGGCGAGCCGGCTCTTCGCCGACCGCTGCGTGGCCGGGCTGGTGGCCGACGTCGAGCTCTGCCGGCACTACGCGGAGAGTTCCCCCTCCATCGTCGCGCCGCTGGGCCGCTATCTCGGGTACGACGAGACGGCCGCCGTCGCCAAGCAGGCCCTGGCGGAGGCGAAGACCATCCGTCAGGTCGTCGTGGAGCACGGGCATGTCCAGAGTGGACGGATCAGTGAGGCACAGCTGGACGAGGCCCTGGACGTACTGCGGATGACCCGGCCGTGAGGCCCGCCACCGGCTACTTCAGGTAGCCGGTGGCCTTCGTGCAGGTCGTCAGGTCGATCGGGGCGTAGTCGGCGCCGTCCCTGGGGGCGATCGCCACCACCGTGACCGCGCCGCCCTCGCCCCGCTGCAGATTCTCGATCGCCGCCCGGATCTGCTGCTCCCGCTGTGCCCCCTGCTGGACGCAGCTCTTGATCAGCTCCACGCCCTGCGGGTCGATCTGCCTGTCCCGGGCCGTCTTCAGCGCAGCCTGCAGGTCGGCGTTGGACGCGCGGACCTGGTCGAGCTCGGCCGTGCCGGCCGCGATGGCGTTGTTGCGGTCCAGAAGCGTCCGGTCGAGCCGGCTGCCCGCGTTCACGTACAGCGCGGTCATCACGGCGCCGAACACGACCAGTACGGCGACGGCGGCGGCCAGCGCGACCGTGACCCGGTTGCGCGTCGGCCTAGCGCCGGCCGGTGCGGTGTCGCCGGGCTCCGGCGTCGAGGTGCCCGGCCCGGAGCCCTCCTCGTCCACTATGGACGGCTGCTGGGTGGTCTCGTCCCCGGTCACTGGGCTCTCCCCTGGTCGACCACGCTCCGGTGATTCGTGGTGGTCTGCATCGTGCCACGAACTCCCGACGAACGTGGTCCCGTCGTTGCTCACCGGAGCCCGATGTGGTCAGCTCACCCGTTCCCACGTCCCGGTGCGGTCACCGATGGTGGCGCGACAGCCTGGACGTCGGTCAGCCCACCCACTCCCATTCGCGTGCCAGCTGCACCATGCTTCGTTGTCAGGGCCCGCCGCACGCGGGTGGCACTGGCGCCATGCCATCGGCGCATCCCGTGAGGGCCGCGTGCGGTCCGTCGATGGCAACGATGCCTTGCCGGAGTAGTCGTACCACCAGGTCGCCGTGGAAGGCGACGTCGTTGCTTTCGGTGATGTGTGCGTACACCCTGTCGTCCCGGCGAACCAGTTGGAAGGTCACCCGCCCGGCCAGGCTGGTATCGGGGTCCTCGCACGGCACGCCCGGTTGCTGGGCTACTGCTTGTGGGTTCTGGCAGTTGATGTATGTACGGTAGCGGAGCTGGCCCGAGCCGTCCGCGTCGATGGTGAAGTGGTATCCATGGCCAGAGAAGCTGCCCACGTACGGTCCTACCCATGATCGGTCTGAGTCGGGTCCGACTGGGGGGGCGGAGACCGACGGTGTGGAGGTGGCGGAGACGGTACCGCTTGCCGCCGGGGCAAGCGGCTGTGCGTTCCGCTTCAGTTGCGACATACCGACGACAGCCCAGCCGCCGATGGCCAGTACCGCTACGGCTGCCACCGAGGCGACAACGGCGCGACTGACGGCGATGCGCCGGGACGCGCTCAGTGCACGGTCCTGCAGGTCGACGGGTTGTACCTCCTGCGCGAGATCAGACAGGGCATTGCGCAGACGATCGGGGGCGAAGTCATTCATCGGGTACTCCCTTCCGCGATGTAGAGTTCGGCGAGTTCCGGAGCGACGGCACGGAGCCGCGCGAGAGCTTTGAATGTCTGGGATTTGACCGTGCAGACCGTCACATTGAGCAGGGCGGCGGTCTCGGATTCGGTGTGGTCGTCGAAGTAGCGCAGGACGAGCACCGCGCGTTGCCTGTTCGACAGCTTCAGCAGCGCACCGCGTAACGCGAGGCGCAGGTCTGCAGCATCGTTCGGGTCGTTGCCGGCGCGGCGTGGCTCGGGCAGCTCACCCGTCATCGACTCGGCCACCCGACGACGTCGCCACCATGAGACCTGCAGGTGGTACATCACTTTCGGGTGTACGCCTCGGCGTTTCCGCGCTCGTCCAGCCGCCGCCAGGCGCGATGGGTGCGCGCCAGCGCGGACTGGACCAGATCCTCGGCGAGATGTTGATCACCCGTGAGCAGGTACGCCGAACGCAACAGCGCCGGAGTGCGTCCCCGGACGAACGAGCTGAACTCGTCCGTCTCTTTCCATCTGCGCCTACCCGTCTCGAATGTCTTGTCCCGCAAGGTGTCGGGCGAGTGTAGGGCCGCGATGACATCTGGACCCCGCTCGTATCTCTGTCGACTCCCCAGACACGTGAAGGGGCGCGGATGGTTGCCGCCGATCGGCCTGGTCTGTCCCGACGCGGTGTGATGACTGATAGAGTCGTCAACTGACTGAGAAAATAGTCGACTGAGGCTGTGGTTTGTGAACCTCTCTGCACCGTTGACCGATGTGAGCCCGTCACTGCACGGAGCGGTCCTCACCGTGCTGGCCCAGGCCAGTGCCCAGGGTCAGGCGCTCTCTGGGCGTCGGGTCGCCGCGCGGATCCGGGACCGGGGCAGTCAGGAAGGGGTCCGCCGGGTGCTGAAGGCGCTGGCGACCGCCGGCCTGGTGCACCGCGTCGCGCAACCGCCCGCGGCCCTGTACACCCTCAACACCGAACACCTGGCGGTGCCGCACCTGTTGGCGGCGCATAACCTGCGCGAGGAGCTTTTCGCCCGGATGCGTGAGTTCATCGGCACCTGGGAGATCCAGCCGGTCTCCGCCGTCGTCTTCGGCAGTGTGGCCCGCGGCGACTCCGACGCCGGATCAGAGATCGAGCTGCTGCTGGTCCGCCGCCCCGACGTCGCATATTCAGGAGGGGTGTGGGCACGCCAGGTCCGTGACCTGATCGCCCGGGTCGACAGGTGGGCCGGGAGCAGTCTCGGCCTGCTCGACTACACGACCGATGACTGGGCACACAACTACTTCGGTCTCGTCGACTACACCGCGCAGGACTGGTCGCACAGCCTGGCTATCCGCGATCCGTTCCTCGACCAGATCGAGCGGGACGGGGTGACGCTTGCCGGCCTGGCCCCACCCGCGCTGCGCCGGCAGTTCGCCTCGGGAGATCGACTGGACGGGGCGGCCTGAGTGCCCGTCGGGTCGCGTCACCCCCAGGTGGGTCTGGCCCTGAGCGGCAGCGGGCGGGCGGTTACCCTGGCAAGGTGACGCTTCGCCTGCACGACACTGCGACCCGCTCGGTGCGGGACTTCGTCCCGCGGATCCCCGGCAAGGTCTCGGTCTACCTGTGTGGCGTCACCGTGCAGGGTCCGCCGCACATTGGCCACCTTCGCTCCGCGATCAACTACGACGTGCTGCGCCGCTGGCTGTTGCATCGCGGGTACGAGGTGCGGTTCATCCGCAACGTCACCGACATCGATGACAAGGTGCTGGAGAAGGCGGCCGGGGCCGGGCAACCGTTCTGGGCGCTCGCCTACGCCAACGAACGCAGGCTCGCCGCCGACTATGCGGCGCTGGGCGTGCTCGCGCCGACGTATGAGCCGCGCGCCACCGGTCATGTCCCGGAGATGCACGAGTTGATCAAGCTGCTGATCGACAAGGGTCGCGCGTACCCGGCCGGGGACGGCAGCGGCGATGTGTACTTCGACGTCCGTTCGTACCCGGAGTATGGAGCCCTTTCCGGTCAGCAGGTCGACGCGATGGAGCCCGCCGCCGACGCGCCGGTGCGAGCCAAGCGTGACCCTCGGGACTTCGCGCTGTGGAAGGGCGCCAAGCCCGGCGAGGCGGCAGAGGCCAGCTGGCCGTCGCCGTGGGGCCCCGGCCGTCCGGGCTGGCACATCGAGTGCTCGGCGATGTGCTGGCGGTACCTGGGCGAGGAGTTCGACATCCACGGCGGCGGCCTCGATCTGGTCTTCCCGCACCACGAGAATGAAGTGGCCCAGTCCCGGGCGGCCGGGTTCGGCTTCGCCAACTACTGGGTGCACCATGCGTTGCTCAACCTGGGCGCGGCCAAGATGGCCAAGTCGGTGGGGAACATCGTCGATCTACCGGCCATCGTGGAGCTGGGCGTCCGCCCCGTCGAGCTGCGCTACTACCTGGCCGCGCCGCACTACCGCTCGATCATCGAGTACTCCGACGAGGCGCTGCGCGAGGCGGCGACGGCGTACCGGCGGATTGAGGGTTTCGTGCGGCGGGCCGCGGATGTGCTGGGCGTCGCCGGCCGCGGTGCTGTCGGCGTCGCCGCGGGCGACCTGCCGGCTGAGTTCATCGGGGCTCTCGACGACGACCTGAACACCTCACGGGCGCTGGCCGTGCTGCACGAGACGGTCCATGAGGGCAACGCTGCCCTCGCCGCCGACGATGCGGCGTTGACCGCTGCAGTGTTGGCGGGCACCCGGGCCATGCTCGGCATTCTCGGGCTGGACCCGTTCGATCCACAGTGGACGGACATTGGTGGTGCTGCCCTCGGACCCGTCGTCGACGCGCTCGTCGCGCTCGCTCTGGATCAGCGCGCCGCTGCCCGTACCCGTAAGGACTGGGCTGCCGCCGACGCAGTCCGGGACCAGCTCAAGCAGGCGGGTGTCACAGTGGAGGACACCCCGCAAGGTCCACGATGGACAGTTGACATGGAGAGTGGCACCTGATGCCCGGTAACTCGCAGCGCCGCGGCCGGCGTTCCACCCCGCGCAAGGGGCCGTCACTCGGTACCGGCGGCAAGAACCGGCAGTCGCTGGCCCCGCGCGGGCCCACCCTGCCCGCCGACGAGCGTCCGGGGCACAAGGCGTACTCCGGCGAGGACGTGCCGAAACGCACCGCCTGGAAGCAGGAGCGGGAGCGCCGCGCGGCCACCGCCCAGGGTCGGACCCCAAAGGTCGGCACGCCCAAATCCGGCGTAGCCAAGCGGGGCGGCGCTGGCGGTAAGCAGCACAGCGGCCCGCGGGTCGCCCCCGGCCGCCGGGCTGCCCAGCCCAAGGACGTCCCCGAACTGCTCGTCGGCCGCAACCCGGTGGTCGAGGCGCTCCGCGCGCACGTGCCCGCCACCGCGCTCTACCTGGCGCAGGGCATCGAGATCGACGACCGGATCCGGGAATCCGTGCAGATCGCCGGCAACCGCGGGATCGCGATTCTCGAAGTGAGCCGCGGCGAGCTCGACCGGATGACCGGCGGCATCCTGCACCAGGGGCTCGGGCTGCAGGTCCCGCCGTACTCGTACGAGCCGTTCGAGGACCTCCTTGCCGCCTCGGCTGAACACGTGACCCCCCTGCTCGTGGCGCTCGACGGCATCACCGACCCACGCAACCTCGGCGCTGTGGTCCGCTCGGCGGCGGCCTTCGGCGCGCAGGGCGTGTTCGCACCCGAGCGGCGCGCCGCCGGCATGACGGCGACCGCCTGGCGGACCAGTGCCGGGGCGGCGGCCCGACTTCCGGTGGCCCAGGTGACCAACCTGAGCCGCTCGCTGAAGGCCTGCCAGGATCGCGGTTTCATCGTGATCGGGTTGGACGCCGACGGCTCCGTGCCGCTGTACGACATGGAGGTCGCCGTCGGACCACTGGTCGTTGTCGTCGGCTCGGAGGGGCGCGGGCTGTCCCGCCTCGTCGGCCAGACCTGCGATCTGATGGTGAACATCCCGATGTCGTCCACTGTGGAGTCGTTGAACGCCTCCGTGGCGGCCGCGGTCACGCTCGCCGAGGTGGCCCGCCGCCGCGCGATCGACTGACCTGCCTGGGCGGTGCCGCCGCCGTATGTCGGCGGCGCCGAACCTGTGAGCGCGTACCATCTCAGGAGCGGCGCCGGTCCTGGTACCGGCACCGTTGACGGATCGCCGTGCCGGCGTGGCGCAACTGGCAGCGCACCCGACTTGTAATCGGGCGGTTGGGAGTTCGACTCTCCCCGTCGGCTCTCATGATCTAGCCCCTGACCTGCGGTTTCTTGTTCCGCGTGTTCTTGGAGCCCGCAACCCTGGCCTCGTTGGAGACCAGGTGGAGACCGCCCGGACCGCTGTGACCTTGTCCAACCGCCGCGGCGCGGGGCACGATGGCCGCCGTTGCCTCAGCTGCGGCACGTGCCACCTCCGGAAGAACCGACGTGTAGGTGTCCTTCGTGATGGCGCTCGACGAGTGGCCGAGCATCTCCTGAACCACCTTCATGTCGACGCCGGCCGCGAGCGCCAGGGTCGCCGCACCGTGGCGCAGGTCGTGCAGCCGGATCGGTGGCAGCCCGGCCGCCTCGACCAGCTCGGCGAAGAGCGCCGTGACCGACGCCGGATGCAGCTCCGACCCGTCTTCGCGGGTGAACACCCGCCCGGAGTCGACCCACGCGGTACCCCAGGCGAGCCGGTCGGCGACCTGGGCGATGCGGTGCGCCTTCACGACAGTGGCGGTGCCCTTGTCGAGCGCGACGTCTCGCTCACCCGCGTCCGACTTCGGCTTGCCCGCCTCGACTGCCCAGTTCACCGTGACCAGCTGCTCGGCGACGGTCGCCGTGCCCCCGTCGAGGTCAAGGTCGGTCCAGCGCAGCCCGCATACCTCGCCTCGGCGCAGGCCGATGAACGTGGTCAGGTGGAACAGGGCGTACAGGCGGTGTCCGGCGATCGAGTCGAGGAATGCCCCGGTCTGCTTCGCGGTCCACACCATGACCACGCTCGGTCGTTCGCGGTCGCGCAGCGCCTCGATCTCGCCCGCGAGGCGCTCGGCTGTGACCCGGTCACGCCGCTCGATCGCAGCGGAGCGCTCGGCTTCCTTCACGGCGACCTGGTCGCGAATCTCCTGCCAGTGGGCGACCCGCTCGGTCGTCCACACCAGAGCCCGCGGCCGGCGGCCTGACTCGAGCTTGACGTGTTTCGCCACGTTGACAGTGACGAGTTGCTCGTTCAGCGCGTCGGTCAGCGCTGAGCGCAGCGTGGCCCGGATCCGCTGCTTGGTGGCCGGGCCGACTTCCTTGCGGTACCGCATCGCCGACCGCTCTTCGCGGGTGCCGTCTGCCCGGACTTGGCGTAGCCGCTCGTTCTCGACGTCGATCTCGTCGAACATGGCCGAGACGTGCGCGGCCCGCAGCTTGTCCAGTGGGTACGCGCCGAGGTGCGGCACGAGGTAGACCCTGATGTTCGACTCGTAGCCATTGCGGGTCGTGGCCCGGATGTCGCGCTTGCCGGCCAGCCAGCCGGCCAGGTACTCGCCGACCGTCACCCGCTGGGCGATGGGCTGGCCGGTGCGGACCCGCCGGCGGATGTCATCGACGTCGGGTAGCGGCTGGTGCGCCTTCAGTGCGGCGTCGACCAGTTGCAGTACCTCGGCCCGCTCCCGGGCGCCCGGCTCGCCCGGTGCCGGGATGGCGAGCAGCTCGACTACGCGGCGCCCCTCGTGTGCCGCGTCGGCCTCGGTGCGATGCGCGCCGCGCTTGACGACCTGGCGGGTGCGCACGGCCAGGTCAGTGGGTAGCTCGATGCGCCACGACCAGGTGCCATGGCGCGGGTTCAGCGACCCATCGGCGCGTCGCAGCTGCGGGCACTTCGTGCCGAGCTCGCGGCCGTCGGTGCGGCAACGGCAGCGCTTGAACGTCGAAACCTTCATAGGCTCTCGCCGACGTCTTCGCGCGCCGCGAGCGCGGTCGGAAGGTCAGGGGGCGTCAGGCCGTGGCGCCGGATGCGGGCCCTGAACTCACGAAGCCGAATCCAGCGAACCTCGGCCCGGTCGAGGTCCGACTCCGCTTCCTTGTCGAGCCGTCCCGCTTCCTCGGCGCGGCCCTCCGCGCGGGCAAGCGCGGCCTGTGAACGCAGTCTCTCCGCCGACTGGCGCGCGGCCTCCCACACCCGGAGGTCGCGCCGGTGACCCAGGAACTCGTTGACGACCTCCGCGTGCTCGCCCCAGCCGGTGCTTGCCGGCAGTGATCGCCAGGCGGAGACTGCCGTCGGCTGTCCGGTCAGCCATTCGAACGCTTCGGACAGATCGACGTCCCGTCCCGGGAGTAGTTCCGCGGTGTCCGTCTGGCCGAATGGCAGGAGCAGAAGTACGGGCGGGACGTCGAGGGCCAGCGCGAGCACGAGCACGTCTGCGACGGTGACGGTCTGTCGGTGGCCCTTTTCGAGCTTCGCGATTACTGATCGATCGAGCGGATGGCCGAGTTCGACGGATCGGTCAGCAAGCGCCTGGGCCGTCATACGTCTGCCCTTTCCGTCCGTTGCACGTTCCCGGAAGTAGGCCACCTGGCGGCCGACGTGAGTCGCGAGCCGGCTGGGCCAGTCGTCTTGTTCCACTCCGGAACAGTAACCGCCGTCTGTGGGGTTGCCAAGCGCGCACCCCGCCGCGAGCCGACTTGCCGTGCACATGAGCCGTCACGCATACTGACCCCGCGTTGTTCTCGTGTGGTCAGAATTCGATGGGAGACCGACCAGTGCGGCCGAAAATTGATGGACACCCGACCGTGGCGGAACCCGATGAGCAGCTACTACTGCGTAGCGAGGTCGCCGGGATCTACCAGCTCGGAGTTCGGACCCTCGAACGTTGGGCGCGCCAAGGAATCGGCCCCGCGCCGGTGCGGATCGGGCCCCGCGCGATCCGATACCGCCGGAGCGACATCGTGCGATGGCTCGCGGAGCAGGCGCGGGGTGCGGCATGACCTCCGCGTGGACGCCGGCCCGCATCCGGGCCCTCGGCGCCCGCACTGACGTGCCGACCGCCTGCGCGATCCTCGGCATGTCGGAGCGGACCGGGCGCGACCTCGTCCGCCGGGGCACGTTCCCCGTGGCGGTGCTCCGCCTCGGGGCCAAGAAGCAGGTTGTGCCGACCGCGGCGATCCTTGTCCTGCTCGGCATCGCGATCGAGGCCCCGGCGCGCACCGCATCGTCCACCGTGGCTGATGCGTCAGAGGCGGCCTGAGGTGCCCCAGACACGACGATGGGGGCCCACCACGGCCCCCAGCGCCACCTACTCACTCACCGCCCCGAGGGTAGCTGACGCCACCGGCACCACGCCAGACCGCGCCCAGCGGCGGGCAGCGGCCTGGCTCGCCGGCCCGCACACCGGGCTGGACTGCCCGACCTGCGCCGCCGGCTGGAACCTGATCGGTGGTGCCCGATGAGCGAGCTGCTGACTGCCGCGCTGGCCTACGCCGCCGCCGGCTGGCCCGTGTTCCCGTGTCGCCCGGGCCGTAAGGTGCCCCTCGGGGCGCTCGTGGTCCACGGTGTCCTGGACGCGACCACCGACCCGGCGGTCATCACGGCCTGGTGGTCGCGTTGCCCGACCGCGAACGTCGCGGTCGCGTGCGGGGCGCCCGGGCCCGACGTGGTCGACGTCGACGTGACGGCCGCCAAGCCGGGCCCGGCGAGCCTGGCGCGACTCCGCGACGCCGGCCTACTCACCGGCTCGCAAGCCACCGTCCGCACCCCGTCCGGCGGCCTGCACATCTACTTCGGAGGCACGAGTCAGGGCAACGGTGCCATGCCCCGCCACGGGATCGACTTCCGCGGCGCGGGCGGGTACGTGCTCGCTCCACCCTCCACCGTGGACAGCCGGCCGTACGAGCTGGTCGCGTCACGCCCGCCGACCGGCGCCACCGTGGACTTCGGCGCCATCCGGCGGCACCTCGACCCGCCACGACCGATGCCCCGGGTCCGGCCCGGCGCCCGCAGCGACGTCGGCCAGCTCGTCGAGTGGGTCGCCGCACTCCCGGAGGGCAACCGCAACTCCGGCCTGTACTGGGCGACCCGCCGGGCCGTTGAGACCGGCGCCGACCCTGGCGTGTACGCCGAGCTGGTCGACGCGGCAGTGACGGCCGGGCTCCCGGCCGCCGAGGCAGAGCGGACCGTCCGGTCCGCGCGGCGAGGAACCGAGGTAGCGCGGTGAGCATCGACCCTGCCGAGGCCACACCCGCAGCGCTCGACGGGCCCAGCCAGCCCGACCCGCCCAGCGTCGACCCGGCCGTCTACCACGGCATCCTCGGCGAGATCGCACTCGCGGCCGCGCCCGGCACCGAGGGCGACCCGGTCGGTATCCTCGCCACCCTCATGTGGGGCGCCGGGGTTCTCGTCGGCGCCGGACCGCACGTGACCATCGCGAACACCGAACATCCCCTGCTCATCTGGCCAATGTTGTTCGGCCGGTCTGGCAGCGGCCGCAAGGGCGAGGCACACGACGCGGCCAGGGTCGTGCTGCGCCAGGCGTCGGCGGTCTACGACGACCTGTTGGAGCGCGGACTGTCCTCAGGCGAGGGGCTGATCGAGCGCATCCGCGACCCCGACCCGAACAACGACAAGGACATGGGCGGGACGACGGAGAAGCGGTTGCTCGTCGAGGAGACCGAGTTCCGCACCGTCATGGCGCGCGCCCGTCGCGACGGAAACTCGCTGGCCGGCATCATGCGGCAAGCGTGGGAAGGGCGGGCCCTAACCAGCCTGACCCGCACCAAGCTGAGCGCCAAGACGTCGCACATCGGCATCATCGGCCACGTGACGCCCAAGGAGTTCCGGGCGCGGCTCGACGACGGAGAGATGGCCGGCGGCACCTACAACCGGTTCTTGCCGGTTTACGTCGAGCGCACGGGGAAGATCCCGCTGCCGGCGGGCATGCCGCGCGCCGAGGTCGAGCGACTCGGCAGCAACCTCCGTTCCGGAATCACCGCGGCCTCCAAGCTCACCGACATCGGCCTCGACGACGATGCCAGCAAGCTGTGGTGTGACGAGGTCTATGACGAGCTGACCGCATCCGACGACGAAGATCGGCCCTGGACCGAGTTCACCCGGCGCGCGGCGCCCTACTGCCGGCGGATCGCTGCTCTCCACGCCGCGCTGGGCGGGCGGATCCGGGCGAACAAGCTCGACCTCGTGGCGGCGGCCGCCACGGTGCGGTACGCCCTCGCGTCGGCGGAGTACGTGATGGACCGCAGCGTCCGAGACCCCCGGGTCGACCGACTGCGCCGGGCCCTCGACGGCGCTGGGCGCCGGGGGCTCAGCCAGTCCGAGGTGTCAGCCCTCTTCAGCCGGAAGCTCGATAAGGACACCCTTGCAGGACTGGTAAGGGCGTTGCTGGAGACGAACAGCTACGAGCGCTACGACCTCGCTACGTCTGGGCGGTCCGCCTCCATGGTTCGCAAGGCGAAGAAAGCGAAGTAGCGAAATATGCCCTCTGGCCTGCCAAAACGCGCGCACCCTTCCTTCGCTGTGGCGAAGGAAGTCTCGCCTTCCTTCGCCTTCCTTCGCGGCACGGCCGCGAACGTTTCAGCAGCTCACACTGCTTCCTTCGCCGATTCGCTTGTTTCGCCCATCAAGGAGCACACCTCATGAGCCCGGCCGTCATCCGCTGCGCCAAATGCGGCCACCCGCTGCGCAGCCCAGCCAGCCGCGTTCTCAAACTCGGGCCGGGCTGCCGCGCCGGGCTCACCGAGCACCAGCTCGCCGAGGCGATGGCACAGGGCACCTTGTGGTGACCTTGACCGCCGCGCAGCGTGCCCGCCCGCCCAAAGCCGACCCGCCCCACTGGTCCAGACCGATCCGGGCAGCCGGACCCGGCTGGGTCATGTACGGACCGCCCGGCACCTGGAACCACCCGACCACCACCGGGAGGACAGCACCATGACCATGACCGAGACACGTCAGCAACTCGCCCGCGAGACCGCCGAGTACATCGTCACCACACTGATCCCGCAGCTAGCCGAAACCCTCGCGGGTACCACCGTGACGATCTCCTACCCCGACGCCACCCGACCGCCCACAACCGTCGCCGAGATCGCCTCAGCGCTTCTCGACGGGCGGATCTGGCTCTCCTGGATGGACGACCGGGTGTGCACCGCGATGCGCGCACTGCACGGCGAACCGTGACGACACCCGACCAGCCGGCGCCGTGTGGTTGCACGGACGCACAGTCCTGCCTCCAACACCTGGAGATCACCGACCCGGCCGCCGCGCGTGCCGCACTACGAGCCGCCAACCGACCCATGCCCACCCCCGCCCCCGGGCTCGCCGGCCTCCTCGACCGACTGCGCGCGTCCCGCGGGGGTGCGACGTGACCCGACCGATCCGCCCGCACGTGTTGGACGTCGACCTCGACCTCAGCCGCGAACTCGTGACCACCGACCGCCGCGGCGCCGGACCCCGGCGCTGCGGACTGCCCTACGCCGGACCTGACGACCCGCGCCACCCATCCGCCGCGCCATGGTGGACCGCCCGGGCCGGCGGGACAGAACCCGGACGCTGCCCCCGGTGTGGCCGTCGTGTGTCCGCGCCCCATGAACCCGCAGCCCAGAGACCAGGCAGCGGTTAGCAAAACCGCTGACCATCAGGAAGAAGGAAGAGACCGATTATGAACGAGATCTACGACAGTCTGATCGGACTGTCTCGCCGCGCAGCCCAGCTTGCCGGCAAGAACGTCACCGTCAAGCTCGTCGGCAGCAGCTCCACGGTCACGAACAGCTATGACCTGTGCGGGGTGCTCAGCCGCGTCGAAGGTACCTGGGACATCGATATCACTGACTCAGTGACAAACACGAAGTGGACAGTCCCGCTGGCCAACGTCGCCGCGCTCGGCGGCCAGGCCAACCTCTGACCACGGACAGGAGACAACCATGAGCATCTATGATGACGTGACGGCGACCATCCCAGCGGTGGCCGCCGCCCAGCGGGCCGCTGCCGCAGTTCACGACCGCCTCGCCGCCCTCCACCAGGAGCCGGCGCCCCAACCGATGCCCGACCCCACCGAGCGGCGCCGTGTGCTGCTCAACGACACAGCCGAACAACTCACCAGCGGCGCCGATCCCGGAGCCGTGCTCGACGGGTACACCGCCGAGTTGGCTGACCTCGCGCTCCGACCACTCGGTCACGCTGGCCGGGCTGCGCAGATCAGCGGGCTCCGCGGCCTCGGCGAATACCTCACCTACCTCGGCGACCGCGCAGTCATCGACAACGCCGACCAGATCCTCGACCAGCTCGGGGCGGAACTCCGAACCCTGCTCGGTACGGTCCGCGAGGCAAGCACCGACGTCGACCTCGCCGGCCAGGTCGACGAGTACACCGGGATCCGCGACGCCCAACGCGACGTGACCAGCCGCGCCCTCGGCGCCGACGAAACCCGCCGGCTCCTACCCGCCGGCGGATGGCACCGCGACCTCGCCACCGCCTGGCCCGCGTGGCGCGACCCGCTGCCCGACCGGCTCGGGCAGACCGGGGAGGCGGCCATCAGTCGGCCAACCAACCCAGCGCCGTGGCCACACACCCCGGGCCGGGCACTCCACCCGGACCCGACGGCCGACCTGCTCCGTTGGGCAGCAGCCCAACCCGACGGCACGGTGTGGGTACCCGGGCTCGCCCAGCTGCGCGAGGCCCACGACCAGGCGCACACGGCAGCCGACCGCCGAGACCAGGACCACGCCGGGCTCACACCCGCAGGGAGGCGATGACCATGTCCACCGCAGACGGCCGGCGACTGCACGCCCAGCGCCACGCCACACGACAGCCCCCGGCGCCCAGCAACGGCACGGACAACGCCACCACCGTGACCCCGTTCGACCGCGGCCGGCGCGACTGGCGAGCCCGCCACCCCGCCACCACCCGCGAGGAGAACTACCAGCAGACCGGCGGCGACGCCGCCTGAGACCGGGCCACGGCAGGGCGCGACTCAGCCCCTAGGCAACGCGACCCGCCAACGCCCACGGGCCGGCACCGGACGGACGAGCAGCACCGGTGCCGGCCCACCCCGCACCCGAGAAGAGGCGAGGCGACGCATGACCGACCGCGACAACCGGGACTACTGCCATGACCCGAGGGGGTAGGCCGGGGACCCCCCCCGGGGGCCGTGCGCCCCTCCGTAAGGTGCTGCGGCTCGCGATCTGTACGGGTCTGGGGTTTTCCGGGAGTCGTGCGCAGCGGCGCCGTTGTGCGGCTCGCTGGGCGCCGTTTCGGGGGTGGCGAATCGTCGGTCGACGATTCGACGCTCATGCCCCCCTGTGGCCGGCACCCGTTTCGGGCTCGTGGACAAAACCGCAGGTCAGCGGCCTAAAAGCGTTACGGGTGGGGCCCGTGAAGCCGCTGCGCGGGATCCTCGCCAACGCCAGTTGGTCCGCGCGGGGGACGGGGGGTGCGATGGCCGGGCAGGTGTTGGCGTACACCCCGCCGAGTTGCCACCGCACCCGTCCAGGTCGAGCGGTGACTCTCGCTCGATAGGTCTGACCGTAGCGTGATTGCGTCCCGCGTGGACAGGGCCCGCTCGGCGCTCAGAGGAACTCGACGTCGACGCGTTCGCATTCGTGCTCGCGCCAGTACGCGGCGCTGCGGGGACAACCGGAGTACCGCGGCGATGTCCCGGCCGGATAGTCCCCGACCCCGCTGGCTCCGGGTGACGATCCTGGACTGGGCGGCGGAGCGTTGGGCGTCCTCGGCCCGCGAGATCCGCTCGGCGGTCGAGCGTGGCAGCCATGACCGCGTGCGGCGGCGCTGATAGCCACTAAGCCTCCACAGCTCGCCAGCCGATTAAGCTTTGGTATGCTAAGGCTTAATCGGAATGAGGGGCGTTAAACGTTCATGGGGACATTTCAAGATCAATATTGGGAGCGGGAAGTCACTGACTACCTCGCACGGCGAGATAGTAAATTCGGTACGTACCGGACATACATCCCGGATCTACTGCTTCCTCGCCCGCTGGTGGCCTCATCGGAACTCTCGGCCAGGGCGGCAGAAGCAGAAAGTGCTGTGCGAGTGGCCTGCCAGGGCCCGAACGCTAGGGCTCTTGAGGGGATCTCTCGATTCCTGCTCCGTTCCGAGGCGATCGCCAGCTCGCTGATCGAGGGCATCGCTCCATCTCCTCAGCAGGTCGCTTTGGCCGAGCTGGCTCAGGATGAGGACGTCCGAGGATTCAGCCAGCAGGCTCGCCTAGTCGCGAATAACATTACGATCTTGCGTAAGGCGTCTAGTGATCTACTGAAGACCGATCGTATCAACGTCGGCGACATCACCGACCTTCATGCTGCATTGCTCCCGGAGGAGAGGCACCAAGGTCTCCGCACCGTACAGAACTGGATCGGTGGCTCGAACTGGCACCCGCTTGACGCTGACTTCGTACCGCCACCGCCGGATCGCGTCGAAAATCTCATGAACGACCTCGTCGACTATCTCAATGGGTCGATGCACGCCCCGATCGTGCAGGCAGCCCTTGTGCACGCGCAGTTTGAGACCATCCACCCGTTCACTGATGGAAACGGCCGTGTCGGGCGCGCGCTGATTCACACGGTCTTGACGCGTCGCGGACTTTCTCCTCGCGCGGTTCTTCCCGTGAGCCTCGTGCTCTCCACGCTGCGGGATCGCTATGTCTCGGGCCTCACTGACTACCGCTATGTGGGCGATCCAACCGCACAGCTGGCGGCCGATGGGGTTGGCGCCTGGCTGGTCACGTTTTTCGATGCCGTTCTGCTGGCCGCCGAACAGGCAACCCGGTTGGCCAGCGAAGTCGAGGCACTGCGAGTGGATTGGCTCAAGCGAATCGCCACCTACCGGACTACGTTGGGCAAGCGAACCACTCCCCGCGCAGATTCAGCGACTGCGCGGATCCTCGACATGCTTAACGAGGCTCCGGTAATGACCACCGCCACGGCGAAGCGACTACTCGGCATCTCGTTTCCGCCCGCCCGGGCTGCCCTGGAAGACCTGGCCGATGCCGGCGTGGTGCGGCGTAAGTCCGTTGACCGTGGGAGCACGGCATATATCGCTCAAGATGTGCTTGACCTAGTCGGATATGCCGAACGCCGCCTGGCGAGTACGCAATTCGACACGAGAGCCTCAGTGCCCAACCGCCCAGTGCCTGCGCTTCCTTCAGGCGAGCAACCTCACCGATGAACTGGCTTACAGCCCGCCGCGGCGCCGTCCCATGATCGTTGCTACATCGCCGGCTCCGTTCGTAGCCACCTACTTTAGGCGCGGGCCTCGGCTCGCTTGACCCTGAAACCTCACGGGCCTGACGCGGTTCGTTGATCCAACCCCATTCATCGTCCATTGTGGATGATTGTGGGGGTGGGGACGGCTTGTGGGCCGGCTGTCGCGCCGGTGGCGTGCTCTCCTGGGTCCTCCTGGTGG
>OBEQ010071216.1_pt1 | contig 17304 bp, 7 predicted proteins | sample 1670901 | NCBI WGS metagenome assembly OBEQ01 (sample SAMEA104232315, study PRJEB22302) | groundwater metagenome | biome: forest; feature: aquifer; material: groundwater | place: USA | collected 2011-08-07 | depth 5.4 m
CACAACATTAAGGCCACAAACAATATCGCGCTCAACCAGAAATTTAATTTGATTGGGGGCGATAAACGTGTCAAAAAATCTTGCCAGAGGTCCGTTGCCCTTGCGTCCAGATTTGTGATCAAACAGGCCGCTAATTGTTGGGCTTGAACCTATGGGATCTTCAACCACACTAAACGAGGCAAACAGGTCGAGCCAAGTCGCCTTATCGTGTATCGCCACAGCTTTAGGTGAACCATCAACAAATTCAATTAACGAGCTCGCTGCGACCGCTAGATCGGGGGCATGATATTGGGGAGATTTTTCCTTTTGGAGATCCGCTATGTTTGTTACCTTAGCTTTTGCGGCAGAGATTTTAGTAGCCTTTTTGCTGCGAGTTTTTGCTGACTTCGGTAAATCTGTCATTTCCATGCTGAAAAATCCTGCCTGTTTTTTTGCAATTGATCGGACAATCAATCGAGAGTAACCCATTCTAAAAAAGCTGTTGATGATCTACAAGCAATTTAATTTTCAACCCTAAGAGTCGCGGTTTTCGCCTAACAATTTGCTACTGAACGGTAGAAAGGCGAGCATTTGTTAATATTAATTAACCCAAAGATGTACACTCAAAAGACAGAGTTAATTTAGGCTGTTGCAGTTATTGGACGGTAAAACTATCAGTGAGTGAAGAAAGCTCTTGCGCCACACTATCCAATTTTTGATTCGCTTCATTGATGTGCTCAATGTCGAGACAGGTATTCTTGAGTACATGTTCCATCAACAAAATATTGGCATGGACAATTTTAGCGAGATCAACCTGCTCTTTACCGCTGTCTTCAATTTGCAGATTGGTTTTGTGAATGGAGGTGATGTTGTTCTCGATCTCTCCAAGAATGGTTCCAGCGGAAGTAATTTTTTCCACACTAGTCAGTGAAGTACTACGACCAATGTCCATTGCAGCAACTGCATTATCTGCCTGACGTTGGATATTCTCGATTAATTCTTGAATTTCTACGGTGGAATCTTGAGTCTTTTTCGCCAGCGAACGAACTTCATCAGCCACCACAGCAAATCCTCGACCATTTTCGCCCGCCCGCGCCGCTTCGATGGCTGCATTTAACGCCAGCAGGTTGGTCTGATCGGCAATATTGCGAATAACATCGAGCACTACGGAAATATTGTCGCTTTCATTTTTCAATTCTGTAATCACATCAGCGGCATCATTAACATTTACTGAGAGCTTATTAATTTCGATCACAGATTCTTTAACGATTTTCACTCCGCGAGTGACAGATTCTGTGGATGCTTTCGCAAGACGCAGAGCAAAAGAAGCGTTCTCTTCAGAGTATTCAGCATGGGAAACCATGCTCGAAATGGTATCGACAACTTTTTTGCCGGCACTGATTTGGCGATGTGCGCCTACCACTGCTTGATCGGAAGATTCCAACACCATATGAGTTGTTTCATTGATGCGATTGCTAGCGTGAGAAATTTTTGCCAGCAGCGCATTAAGTTGTTTGACGGTATTTTGAATTTGTACCAATAAGCGGCCGAATTCATCATCGTGCTCAGCCCTGAATTCCATATCAAGTTTGCCCTGTGATATGCGTGTCATCACCTGGCCAACTCGCTCAAGTGGCCCTGTAATCCGTTTAAGTATGGTGAAACCGGCGCCGACAAATAACAGCACCAAAACTGCAACAGCGGCGTATGACAGTAGATTATTGAGTTTCAAAATCTTATCCGCATTAGTAGAAACTTCTTTTTCCAGCTTCTCAGCAACTTTGACGATGGCTGCCAACGCATTCATCATAGTTTGGATATATTTCTGGCTCTGCTCACCCGTGCCGAGCAATTGAGTTTCTAGGTCGATAACACGTGATTGGATGGAAATGATGGAGCCTTTATCTGTCAAAATATCTTGTTGCATTTTGACTACGCTTTTTTTGACTTTTTTAGCGCTTTTCTCCAACTTCTTGTCGGTTATTTTTATGCCTTCGAGGCCATCAGCTAATTTTATGGTGTCGTCGAATTTTTTCTGTATGTCCTCAGTAGTGGGGCCAAGCAGATTCTTTTTATCCCGCTCTAGACGCAACTTTAAAGACATTGCATAGAGCTCCATAACATTATGACTTATGCTGCTGAGATAATTTTTTACGCCAAAATAAACGCTGAGATTTTTTTCTAAACCGCCTGTTTCTACAACCTCAGGTTCACTGACAGGTGCAGGTTCACTAACAGGTACAGGATCACCAGCAGGCACAGGATCGCCGGCGGGAACATCCTCTGGAGCGGGACTCTTGGATTTCTTGGCAGGTTTGGTGCCTTTTAACAGTTCCTCGGCGTCCTTCTCTACAGCTGTAACACGGGAATAAATCTCATCAGCTTTTTGTCTGGCTAATTCATCAAGCCGAATAATTTCACTCACGGAACTGTAAATCTGTCGATCGGACTCGAGAAAATTTCGGTGCTCAGTAACCAACTCCTCTAAGCTGGCAAGTCCAGAAGTTGAGCCTTGACATGCCAGGCGAATTTTTTCGCTGGTCTCACTGAAACGTGTATTGAGTTCTTCAGCTGGCGGGATGGCTTCAATACCTTCGCGGGTTTTTACCGATAATATCGCCGACTGGCGTTTGATATATTCAGACAGCACGATAGCGGCCTCATGATTGGCGCGCTGTATGGGTACAACATTATTGATCAGTCCGGTAAAATTGCGCGCGAGCTCTCTGGAAGAGCCAATATTCAATGCCGCAAATCCTACCGTAACTATAGTTCCGAGTACTACCCAGATAATCAACAGAGATCTGACTGATACATCAACTTGCTTCACGTATTATCTACCCCAATCCCTCTTACACAACTCCACTACTTAAACCTAGATTCCCTACTATTAACCTTAGCTTACACAGCGATCGATACCAAACTAACTGCACAATTTTGTAGATTGATAGGGGATAATCCAGAGGGAATTTAAAGCGTGCGTTCCTGAGCGTGATAAATCGAGCGAATTTTATAGCGATGAGGATGGCGTCATTCTCCATGAGGCCAATTAATAGACATTAATATTTTATTCTGCCTGAATATTACACACTGAAATTTAAACGGCGGCAGCGCTTCCAGCTACTAAGTTGGTGGATATCTTTTACAGATAAGCGGAATTAAATCCTATCAGTCCTGTGCGGCAAAAGCTGCGATGGAAATGTTTAATTCGAGTTTTTCCTGATCCATAACACGTCCCCGCTACAATCACCGACTCAATAGTTCAATCGCATACCCATCAGGGTCACGACAAAAAGCCAGAATGGTTTGCCCATGTTTCATCGGACCAGGCTCACGAGTAATTGTACCGCCTTTAAGTTTGATCTCTTCACAAGCCGCATAGACATCATCAACTTGAATAGCGATATGACCAAAGCCATTACCCAAATCGTAACTTTTTGTATCCCAATTATGGGTAAGCTCAATAACGGCATTTTCCGTTTCAGGTCCATAACCCAGAAATACCAGGGTGAAACGTCCATCTGGGTAATTTTTTTTGCGCAATATCTGCATACCTAACACTTCGGTATAAAATGTAATGGATTTTTCTAAATCACCTACGCGTATCATAGTGTGAAGAATTCGCATAATTTTTCCTTCTCTCTTTGGTCTCTGTACTCTCTTTAGAAAGGTTGATTTGCTGAGCTGACCGATTAATTTGCTCTTGAGAATTATCGACCAATCCTCAATCAAAAGCAGATTGGAGATTTTACACCTGAAATGATCTTCGACCTATCCCAAATGACTGAATCTATCAGCCAAAAAGCATTAATTCGCACGTCGATTCAATCTATGGCCTTTCAATTTACCCATGGCCGAAGCATAATTTGCACCCGCTCAATAGATCAGTCTTTAAAATATTATGTCTTTCATTCAACTTTACAAAGATAACTTGCTTTGGCGAAAAGATTTAACAGACCTGTTCGTTTCGACAAAACTCACGGCAGAGAATCCATCGGGGCAGTTATCAGAACAGCTATCAGAGCATTTATCGGCGCCGCGCGATGCAGTGCTTGATGGGGTAAGAGCAATTGCAATTTTGCTGGTCATTTTATTGCACAGCACCGCAGGTATTACGCATCTGCTCAAGCTTGAACAAACACAAGCTTATATTCAATCCCTTCCCAATTGGCTCAATTTCGCCTGGCAGGCGCGTGGCTCCGATATTATTTTTATTCTCTGCGGCTTGCTGGTAAGTTTATCGCTCTTTAAACAACATAAAATGTCTGAAAAAATCGATATTAAATCTTTTTATCTGCATCGCTTGTTACGAATCTATCCCCTGTTTTTAATCGCTCTAGTGATTTATCTCCCGGCCAATGCGGATCGAATTCATTATCTTGCAGCGAATTTATTGTTTATAACCAACTGGATTCCAGCGCAGAAAAATATCGTTCCCATTGGCTGGTCTCTCAATATTCAGATGCAATTTTATTTCTTTTTGCCCTTCATGCTTATGGCATTGCTGTGGATAAGAAAGCATTTAAATCTGCCGTTGAAAATAATCTTCGCGCTCGCGCTGGGAATATTCGTATTATGGTTGCGTCTGCGAGCGATAAACGCGAGTCCAGACTTTATCAAATCGCCTTTTTATCTTTTTTTTGATGAAAGCACAAATTACTCTGGTCGTTACGGCGACGTACTCTATTATAATTTATCAACCAGGATAGGCCCTTTCCTACTCGGCATTCTGCTAGCCTATCATCTGTCCTTTAATCGCCAGAGTATCGAATCTCACTTCAATAGCAAACCCTGGCTGCCTGCGTCACTTTTTCTCTTGGCTCTCGGGATCATCTACACAACAACCGCCACGGCAATACACAACCAAGCAAGCAATTTCTATCATCCATTCTACCCGCTGGCCTATTTAGTCTATCTCACGACAAATAGTTATTTATTCTGTCTGGGTGTTTCACTTCTGTTGCTTACCGTGCTTATCCCCATGGGAATTTGCCGCTATGCGGCCGCTATCCTGGCTGCGCCATTTTGGCGTCCTATCGCAAAACTGATCTACCCAATTTATCTGTTCCATTTCCCTTGCATTTTAATCGCCGCTTTTATGGTATTTCAAACGACAGACAGAACACAAATTACCTCCGCTGGTCCCAGTGAGTTAACCGCTGTGTTCGCAATTGCGACTATGTTAAGTATTTGTCTCTCACTTCTACCGTATCTATTTATTGAAAGACCTTTTATTGCCATGTCAAAGGTGCTCATAGATGGCAACAGGAAAAATCGCCAGATATCAGCTGATGACACTACACGAGATGACTTAAAAGCAGCAGGTCCCAACGCACAACTCCCGATTACGCACTTTTCAGTAAAAACGTTTTTTTTAGCAATAGGGTTGGCGAGCGTTAGTATTCTCTTCCTGTGGTATTTTTCACTCTGGATGCACGACACTATAATGAGCCAACGTGCGCGCTACGATTTATATTTAGCAAGTCAACAACAGTCCCCCTTTAACTGGAGGATGGACTCGGAAAAGGAAGTATTACACGCTGAACGCCACAGTCTTGCTGACGAACAATTTTATGAAGGTAAATTTCATCTTAGTACCTCGGGAGATGATCCCTATTTCTGGCTCAATCTTGACGGCCGCATTCTCGATGCTAGAAAATATAATCGGTTTTCAACTAAACTTTATGCTGACCAAGCCTCTCAATTGCAATTGGTATTTACAGCTCCGACACCAGGTAAACGTTTAGCAGATCGGATTAATTCACAAACCTATATTTCAGAAAATATTGAGATCAAAGCAGGCTGGCAGGAAATTAATCTTTCACTCGATCGTTTACACTGGTATGGGGCTCGCCATGTCGAGAAGACTCTCGCAGCATGGGGTGGAGATAAGCAGCTTGTATCCGGGTTTCGAATCGATCCCGTGCTTGGTGATGGGATAAAATTAGAACTCGATTGGGTAAAGCTGGAAGCGCCAACTTCGTTACCGCTTGAGCTGCAAGCCATTTATCATGCCAATGATTTTGTTCCAGATATGTCTATCGGTGAGTTGCAACATGATGTGGTGCTGAATGTATCACAACAGACAAAATCTGAAGCTGATTTATTAAATTGGCTCGCAAAAAATCGCGATAGAAATCTCATCCTGTTTGATACCACTTTGTGGCGCACAACAGAATCAACTCTCGCGTTCAGAGAAAAAATTCTCCAAGCCACGCCCTCGGCCATTTTTTTTCCTGGTTTTAATAAGGATAGTTTTTACAATTTCAGTTCCAGTTCCAGTTCCAGTTACAGTGCCATCGCAAACTCCTCTTCACCAGATAACCCCGCAATTCAAACAAATTTGCTAAGTGACGTGGATGTTAATTTAGCGTCTCCAGCAATGCGTCTGATTACTTATCTTCTTGTTTGCCTCTCACTTTTAGCAACTTGTTTAAATCACCTAAAGATAAGAAAGCAGGATGCCGGTCAGATAAGGTTGCTACCCTCGCTCAATTTGGCCATTGTGTTTTTACATTTTACGGCCCTTTGGTTGGTTGCAGGTTTAAACATGCCTTTACTTGTACAGGGGGCTGTTATTTTGAGTTTGAGTTATTTCGTTTATCTTCTGGTAAAACATCAAACGGAAAACCCTAATGATCAACAAAGCACATTTGCTAAACTTGGATTCAGCAGAGCTTCTCCTGCAACAGTTAAGATTACGATTATTTCCACCATGGTTTTAGTTTTAGCTTTATTGATCTTTGCCATTGACCATGACACGTTGAAAAATATTGAACTTAATTCGCTGCTGCAAAATCTTATTCAGTATCCACTGTGGGCCATTGTCCAACTAATGCTGCTTGGTCCCGTGGTAGCGAAACAGATTCAATTGATTTTATATAACTCTGAATTAAATGCGCAATCACAGGAAAGACTATTTTTGTCTGCGTTATTCGCCGGATTTATTTTCAGTTTGTCCTATGCACCAAGCTTTACATTGATGGGAATCACCTATTTTCTCGGTGTGCTTTGGAGTTATCTCTATTTAAAATATCGAACAATTATCCCATTAGCAGTAGCTCACGGTGTATTAACTGCGCTTTTCATCGAAGTTGCACCTTGGGATTTTCATATCGATAGTGAAATTGGATTGCATTACTATCACTGGTTGTGGTCGTCAATGTAACATTGCCAAGAAATTACCAAGCAAACTGCTGAACAGGATTTGTTAACGATGCAATCAATGAATCTGGCGCAACGCAGTTTCGTCACTCACTGGTTCGCCGATAAAAGGACCGTAAACCGTATCACATCCCATGCTCTTCAATTGTGTTAGTTGTTCTGCACAAGTGACTCCACCTATAGTAGAAATCAACCCAAATGATTTAGCGACATGAATATATGCCTTCATTAGGCCATAACTTTCAGTGTCATTACTGATAGCTTGAATAATGTCGGAATCTATATTGATGGCATTAAGGTTAACCTTTGACAAGGTGCTTAACGAAAGTTGATGATCACCCGTATGCCTTATTGCCAAACTCAAACCGAGTTCCTTAAATCGATTAATTTCTTGGATAACAGCGACGGAGTTTGAAGAAAGGCATGACTCAGATATTTCAATACATAAATTCTTATTTAAACCGTTTGATGCAGAAAGTTCTAACTGCAAAACTTCGTAGAGTTCGCATTTCTCAAGCTGTGTCGCAGTTGAATAGAGCGGGATCACAACTGTAGGAGTTGAGAGCGGTTCAATGATGTTAGCCTGAATCTTTTTAAGGAATTCAATGCCCTGCTTTATTTGCCAATCATCCAATCGTTGCGCAATAATATGCGCTAAGGTGCCATCCAATCGATGACCAACGTCAAGCCATCCCTGTCCCGGACAATTCCACTGCAACACCATTTGATAACTACAGATCTGCTCAGTCTGCAGATTTTTTGCAGGTTGATACACGGCGCGAAACTCACCTTGTTCACAGGCAATTTTGAGCGCATTTGTCAGCATTAAATGGCGTTCAATTTTTTGCTGCATCTCCTCGCGGTAAAACTGAAAATTATTGCGGCCTTTATTCTTCGCCATATACATTGCTGTATCGGCATTTTTCGTTAAGGTTTCAACATCTTCACCATGGTCAGGATAGTTGGCAACACCCACGCTTGCGCCAATCAATACTTGATGCCCCATTATGTCAAACTCTTCACTGAGAGAATGAACGATACGATCTGCCAGATGTGCGGCAATTTCAAGCGAGTCAACGTGACTTAAAATAATCGCAAACTCATCACCGCCCAATCGCGCAATCAAATCACTTTCTCTTACACAATGCTCAAGGCGTTGCGAGGTTTTTCTTAAAAGCTCGTCACCGGCATCATGACCCAGCGTGTCATTGACCTGTTTAAATCGATCGAGATCAATGAACAACAAAGCAAAACGTTCACCATGGCGACTGGCATTAGCAAATGTTTTATTGAGAAAACTCCAAAACAAACTGCGATTGGCTAAGCCGGTGAGTTGATCGTAGCGTGCCATAGTCTCGAGTTGCTTATGCGCTTCTTTTCTCTCGGTAATATCTTGAAATAAGACCACCATGCCCTGCATGTTTTTGCCATCGGTAAACGCAGCCTGGGTGTAGGATACAGGTATCATTCGCTGGGCTAGGGTATAAAAATGGGCATCGTCTTCGCCCCTGCTACCGCCTGTGTGCAACAGGGATAAGAACGGCGATTTTTGCCAAAGATCATCGTTAGTGAGCGGTGCAATGAAATCTTTGACATTTTTGCCGATAAGATTGCTCTGTTCTGTCTCTAATATCTGACAGGCTGCAAAATTGGCGAATTGGATAACAGCCAAAGAATCTAAACCTAAAATCCCTTCTGCGGCATGATTCAAAAGCTGTTCATGGTCGCGTTTTAATTTTTCGATCTCCTTTAAAGCCAGGAGAGTTTTTTGCTTCTCGACATGTAATTCAGCAAATATTCTCACTTTACCGAGTAATATATCCGCATCGACTGGCTTAAATAGATAATCCACTGCACCTGCTTGATAGCCTTTGAAGACATACTGATCCTCTTTGCTGATCGCAGTGACAAAAATAATCGGGATGTTTGCTGTGTCGGGATCGCCGCGAATTAGGCTCGCGGTCTCAAAGCCATCCATCTCCGGCATCTGCACATCCAACAGGATTAATGCGACGTCGTTATGTCTGAGGAGCTGCCCGATTGCCTCTATACCTGATTGAGCAGTTAACAACTCAACATTTAAAGACAGCAATACTTGACGCGTAGCAATAATATTTGCCATCTGGTCGTCAACAATGAGTATTTTGGGTAGTGGAGTTTCTGACATCAGTTTATGGTAACCATTAGGTTAGCAGCCTTCCCATCATTCCTAACAATTTTGATTCGTCGATTGGTTTAGTAAGATATTCAGTTGCACCCGCAGCCAAACACATCTCGCGATCATTGGGCATAGCTTTTGCCGTGATAGCAATTATCGGTAGCAATTCACAACGGGCTAATTTTCTAATTTCACGTGTCGCCTGATAGCCATCCATCACTGGCATCATGATATCCATCAACACGATATCAACCTCTTCATTCCCTGCCAGCTTTTTTAACGCCAGCTCACCGTTATCGGCTTTGACCACGGTCATACCCTGGTCGCGCATAATCTCTGACAAGGCAAACATATTACGTATATCGTCATCAACAATCAGCACGCGTTTGCCACTGAGAACGCCCAGATCTTGTGGTCCAAGATTAGTGGCCGCAGTGTGGGAAGAGCTTTGTGAAGAACTATGCGACGAATTATTTTCTGGGATAGTCTGCCCGCCATACTGGTCTTTATTTTTTAAGTTCAGTTGCTGTTCCCGTAAAACTTCACCCTCAATAGTCTCCGCATATTGAGTCTGCGATTCAACGCTACCGAAAATGACATCCAAATCCTCCGGACCAATAGGTTTAGAGAGATACCCTTGCGCACCTTCAATCATAATCTGTTTGGTGTGAGTTCTGTCGTCAGCAGTAATGACATGGACCGGTATTGATTTGGTATCTGCATCGGCTTTTAGCTGAGTCAAAACCTGATTGCCTGCCATATCAGGCAAACCAATGTCGAGCGTAATGGCCTTGGGTCTAAACTGCTTTGCCAGTTTTATACCACTTAAACCATCATTGGCTCTGATACATTTATAATTCCTGGCATGGGCCATATTCATCATAATACGTGAGAAACGAATGTCATCTTCAATAATCAACAGAATACTATCGCCGAGCTGAATGTTATCGCGGTCATCTTCGACTTTAAATTTTGACGTCGTCTCAGCGATTTCAGCGACTCCATTGGAAGAGTTATTTATTATTGAGGTTGAATTGGCAAGCTGCGCATACGTTTGTACTGACAGCTCCTGATTGCGTGAGGCTAGAGGCAGATAAAGCGTGAAGGTACTTCCTTTACCCGCTTCACTGGTCAGATGAATTTCACCATTCAATAACTGAGATAACTGCCGAGAGATCGCTAAGCCGAGTCCAGTGCCACCATATTTTCGACTGGTCGATCCATCGGCCTGTTGAAATGCTTCAAAAATATGATTCTGTTGCTCTGCTGGAATGCCAATGCCTGAGTCTTTAACGGCTATAAATATAATATCTTTCTCACTAAGTCGAGATTTACTGTAGCGGGTGAATTCGGGAGCCAAGCCAACGCGCAGCTCGATAGTGCCTTCATGGGTGAATTTAAATGCGTTGGAAAGAAAATTGCGAATTATTTGCGTGATGCGTTTTTTATCACTGATAAATGTCGATGGAACACTGGGTTCAATGACAATATTGAATTCAATACCTTTATCCTTCATAAGCATCTGAAAGAGTGTGCGCAACTCATCGCATAATATTTTAACGCTCAGCGGTTCGAAATAGACTTCCAGTTTTCCGGCTTCAACTTTAGAAAGATCCAAAATATCGTTAATTAAACACAACAAATCCTGGCCGCCAGTGTGAATAATATTGAGTGATTCAACTTGTTGTTCGGTAAAATTTCCCTGACTATTTTTGCTCAAGGTTTTTGACAATAACAGCAAACTATTGAGCGGGGTACGCAGCTCGTGCGACATATTCGCAAGAAATTCTGATTTGTATTTACTGGCTTGTTCCAGTTCCTCCGCTTTAATTTCTACTTCTTGCATGGCCTTTTCGATCTGTTGCTTTTGCTCCTCAAGCAGCTCTGTTTGTCGCTCGAGTTCCGCGTTGATATTTTCGAGATCTTCACCTCTTAAACGCAACTGTGACTGCGAGTCTTCCAGAGTTTTTGTTTTATGCTCAAGTTCACTGTTAGCATCGGCGAGCTGTAGTTGCTGATGGTGTAGCTCGGCCGCTTGCTTTTGCGTCGCTTGCAGAAGTTCCGCCTGTCGTATGTGTGAATCCGCAGCTTCTACTGCAATGGCGATGTTCTCAGCAGCCTGCAGAATAAAATCAATCGCGACGGCATCGAATACAGACGTTTTACCAAGCACTATAACGCCAAGCACAGCATCATTGAAAATTAATGGCTGTACGAGAATATGATTGACTTGCGTTTCACTAATACCGGTACGAATAATGTAATCATGTTCATCCCCAGCAACATCATTAAATATGAGCTGCTTCCTTTCCAGCGCAGCCTGACCGACCAAGCCTTCACCCAAAGCAAAGCTATTAATAGTCGACGTACGAGTCTGATAGGAAAAACTTGCCGAGAGAGAAAGGCGATTTTCGCGCATAATGTAGATTGCACCAATGCCGATACCAAGCACTTCTGCTAACGTCGTGATGACATTTTTAGCGAGCTTAACAACATTCTGACTGCCACGCATTGAATTGGCAATCTGGTTCAATGCTGTCTGCAACCAAACTCGCTCATCAATCGTCGCCGCCATCGTGTTGAAGGATTCCGCAAGTACTCCTACCTCATTGTCGCCACCAACGCTGGATCGGACTTTAGTATCACCGGAAGCGAGCCGTTTAGTGGTATTAATGAGACTATTGAGGGGCTGTACAATGGAACGCGCAAGCAGAAACCCTCCAGCCGCTGTTGTTAAAGATACAAATATTAATACAATCACCAGAAAATTTCGGCTGGAGTAGTACTGATCGCGGGATTCACTTTGCTCTGTACGCATTTGTGATTCATTTTCTGCAATAATGATATCCAACAGGTCCATCGCCTGTTTTAATTTTTGATCGCCTTCGCTTACCGATAACGCATGCGCCATTTCTAGCGAGTTACGTTGGTGAAGCTCAATTATCTGGCGATGAATTTTAATATATTTGTTAACTGCCTCTTTCAGCCAGCGCGTGGAATCATTTTCATCTTTGTTCGCATGGCTGACAGCTTCAGCTACGTAGCGCTCCAAGTAAGCGATGCTGTCATTCATCTCTTTGAGATTTTCTTCGGAAATGTTACCACCCACGGAAAAGATAATTTCTTCCTCTTTATCCTTCAATGCGTAAATATGCGCTTCGATATTCTCAAGTATGTTATTGAATTTCTCCCGGTAGGAACTTTCGTAAATAGTTAGATCCGAACTTCCTTGTTGATTTAGCTCCTCCTTCATAGAGACGAGGGTTTCCATGGTAGCTTCGAATGCTTCATTACCTTCATTCTCGGAAAGCGATTTAGCACGTGCCCGAGTTTCTTCCCTTACCAGGCGATTTACTTCTTTCACAGTTAAGAGGTAACCACCCCAAGCACCCAAAAAGTCCTCAAGGTAACGACCCTGTCCATCACTCACAACTTGGTTAAGTGCCCCCAAGCTTTTATCAATCACCTCAGTATAGCGGTCAGCCAAAATGATCTGCTGTTCAATCGCCTCTTTGGAGCGAGCTAAAATGACGTTTTTTTCATACAATGAGAACTGTAAAATATTCTTTTTTACTTTTTCAGCGAGATCAACCCGTTTCGCCGAAACTTCGACAATCATATTCACACGTTCTTGTATGTCACCCATGGTCAGGATTGAATAACAGATAAGCCCTATGGTCAGCCCAATAAGGACAGTAAATCCGATAGCTAATCTTTGTTTAATCGTGACCACTTCACTGCACCAATCGATGATTACAATTGTTTATATAGGCAGAATTGAAGATCACTGCGGAGACTGTCCTGCGTCTTTCCATGCCTGTATCTTGCGATAGAGGGTTGAAGGGCTGACGCCTAATTTTTTAGCCGCCCGTGGAATATTGTCACCACAGGCTTTAATTGCATTCTCTATCGCTTCCATTTCTATCTGCCAAAGCTCTCTGATGTTGTCCTCTGATTCAATAAACTGCAGCTTTTCTTGCAACATCTTATTGATAACATTCAACGCCACAGAATTGTTAAAAGCATTTTGTGGCGAGCCTCTATCACTGGCGCGACGTTCATAGCCCGAGTGGTTGGCAGCCCTCAAATTGTCTATATCAACATAAACTGCACTGTCGCTGGATCGAGCATGAGGATGATTATTGGGTTCGATGGGTTTTCCATTCAGCGGTGGGGGAAGCATTTTCGGAGTCACTTCGGTACCGTTGTTCAAAACGACAATATTGCGAACGATATTCTGTAGCTGTCTAATATTGCCAGGCCAAGTATAGTTCTGGAATATTGCTTCAGTCTCTAATGAAAACGAATAGAATTCTTTGAGCTCCTCTTCATTATATTTTTGTAAAAAGTGTCGTGCGATATCGATGACATCTTTACCACGCTCACGCAATGCTGGCAATTCAATGGGAATAACATGCAAACGATAATAGAGATCTTCGCGAAACTCACCTTTGCGTACTTGCTCGAGCGGGTCGCGGTTAGTTGCACAGACAAACCGTACATCAACTGACTCTAACTTATTACTGCCAACTTTTTGATAGGTCCCTGTTTGGATAAAGCGCAGTAATTTGCTCTGTAAATCCAGATCCATCTCACCTATCTCATCGAGAAATAGTGTGCCGCCGTCCGCTCTCGCGGCCGCACCTTCGCGTACTGCATGAGCACCAGTAAAGGCTCCCTTGGTATGACCAAATATCTCGCTTTCCATTAAATTTTCGGGGATTGCAGCGCAGTTTATCGGTACAAACGCTTTGTCTTTTCGATTACTTCGCTCATGGATTGCCATTGCACAAACTTCTTTACCCGTGCCACTCTCGCCAGTAATAAAAACTGTCGCCTTACTTACCGCAGCTGATTCGATGATTCGATAAACTCCCTGCATGGCAGGGGAGGTGCCAATAAAATCACAAAATCCGCTGAGAAATCCGCCGTCAACACCGATAATTCGGCCTGCTAATTTTTGTCTGTCCAGCGCATTGCGTACCGTCAACGATAGGCGATCGCGATGAAATGGCTTTTCTAAATAATCAAAAGCGCCAGCGCGCATCGACTCTACCGCTAAGCTCGTTGACCCTTGTGCAGTAATCACGATCATTGCGCTGTTACGATTTTTAGCAATGATATCCAGCCCATCCATATCAGGCAGTCGCAAATCCAGCAACACCACAGGCGGCGCTCGTTTGGCCATAATCTCCAATGCTTCAACGCCATTGGAGGCGATGGTGACACGACACTCCTCACTCGATAAATACTCGGTATAACAACGTGCTAAAGATGGACTATCTTCGATAATAAGAACTTCTGGCAGTTCTATTTTTTGTTCACTATTTGTAGTAGACATCTATTACCCCTGACCAAAACCTGCCAATTATACCGACCAATTTGATTGACGAAATTCGAGAAGGGCTTTGCGGCTCTCTCTATATAGAAGTGGTAAATCTTGTATTAATTCTTCACATTCGTCATCGCATGCTTTCTTGGCGTTCTCTTCTAAACTGCTGGCTAATCGCTCCAGCCAGTTAGCACCGAATGTCCCGCTACTACTGACCAACGTATGTGCCTCATCGGCAATCTGCTCAAAGCTGTGGCTCTCTGAAAAACCTTTAAGCCGTTCTATCCGTTCTTCTGTTTCAGTGAGAAACAAATCCAACATCTCTGCAGTAACTTCAGAGCTGGTGTCTTCGATCAATTGCCTAATAACGGCAATATTGACCGCACTGCCGGCTTTAAACCGCAGCAGTGAATCATGTTTAGAAATTTTTTCTAACTTTTTAGCCGACTCTGATTCGCGAGATTTACCGATGTTATGTGGGTCATGTACTTCGTTGGAACCCATCCAATATTCAATGGTCTTGATAACCACTTCGGTGTCCAACGGTTTTGTGATGTAGTCATCCATCCCAACCTTCATACAACTGCGCCACATTTCGTCTTCCATATTGGTGGTGACGGCCAGGATTGGCGTGTGGTGCCTGCCCGCTTCTCTATCGCGAATCATTTGCGCGGCATCCGTGCCATCCACGTCTTGGAGAATCAAGTCCATTAGAATCGCGTCGTAATTTCCCTCCTGACTCATATTGACGGCATCTAATCCGCTATAGGCACAATCAACGGTAAATCCTTCTTTGCGCAATATCGAAGCCGTTGCCAAACAAGTCACTTCACGGCTGTCAACGATCATGATGGTGCCAAAAACATCGCGCTCAGTTTTACTGTTAACATCAATCTGTTCATCAAAACTATCAACTTCGAAAGGTTCCGTAAGGCAGAGTAGACGCGCTAATTTATTGCCGAATGCCCCTATTCTTAATGGATGAGGGACATGAGTATGCTTCACTCGAGCAAAATTTCGCGCTGTTTCAGGCAAAAATTGACTTGGGGTGATGACAACAAAATTACATTCCGCGATGGCGTCATAACGTTGCAAAAAGCTGTTAACTTCGCGCACTAATGCCGCATGACCAGAGTTGCTTCTGTGCACGTTAAAAATAATAAGCGATGGATTAATGTGGTCGATTTCCTGCGTCATAAATCTATCAATCGAGATATGTTCATCACTCAAAATCTGCAGGTCAGCACCCCAGTCGCGCAATTGCCGTTCCAGATGATTACGAGAAGTCTCTTTAAAATCGATAAAAATAATCTTCTGATTTTTTAAGAAATCATATTTCGCTGCAGAACTGATTTTTTTTCCTTCACTCGCCGCGTCGATAGAAAACCAAAATAGAGTTCCTTCATTGGCCATACTGCTAAAACCAATATTACCACCGAGTTTTTCCACCAGCTTTTTTGCCAGCCCATAACCCAAGGCGACATCAGCATACTGTTTCGATATCGAGGACTCGCCATAGAAATCTTCAGAAAACAGCGTTTGTTGCTCGGATTCTTCAATGCCGCCACCAGAATCCAATACTTCGAAGCGCACCCGCCCATCGGTAGTGGCATTTACCTCAATTTTGACCGTTCCATGATTTGTCATTTTAATTGCGTTGGCGACGAGTTTAACCAAAACCTGTTTAACTCTTTCAGCGTCGCCTTTGATAAACTCAGGAATTTTTGAATCAATAAAACTGCTAAACTCCAAGCCTTTGTCTTCCGCTAGGGGTGTCATCAATTCAACGACATCACCAATGGACTGGATAAGATTATAAGAGTGGCGCGTGACCTTCAGTTGACCTGCCGTTAATTTGAAATAATCCAGAATGTCAGTAATGGTATCCAGGAGGTAATGTCCCGATTTTTCAGTGATACTGAGCAACTGATTCTGCTCGGCATCAACATTGGTTTCATTGAGTAGCTTAACCGCCCCCATAAGTTCGTTTAAAGGTCCCATGAGTTCTTGGCTTAACAGGGAGAAAAAGTCGGACCGGTTTGACATTGCCGAAGCATCGCCACTTTTTCGACTCTTCGCATATTCGGCGACTTTTTTACTAGCATCTAAATGACGAAATACACGCTGTACAACAGTAATATAATCATTGTCTTGTTTAAAACGCATGTAACTTGTTTTTACATCTGCAGGGAACCGTGAACCATCTTTGCGAACGAAGACCGTGCGGGTGATATCAACTTTCGCATCGGTATAGATGTTTAAAGCTACCGGCGATGAGTCCGAGTCTCGTTTCGTTTGAGGCTGAAGATCTCGAATATTTAACGACGTGAGTTCTGCTTCTGAGTAACCCAATTCTAAAACGGTATTTTCATTGACCTCCATAATATCTCCATTGAGATCATGGAGAATAATAAGATCATTGTAGATTTCCGTCAGTTTACTGAAATTCTGCTCTTTATCTCTCAACCCATCCTTGTGTTGAAAATTCGATTCAGGTATCACTGCACCGTCCCCTCTAAATAGACACGCTTATTAAAAAGGATAGCCCAGCAAGTGATCATTTGCAGAATGAAAAGAATACCAATGTGCTATTTATATGGAGGATTTCATGCGTTTGAGTAGCAAAAAGCAATTTGCTCAGTGTACCTATTCGCAAATCGCAGTAGAGATA
>OBEQ011839865.1_pt1 | contig 17304 bp, 14 predicted proteins | sample 1670901 | NCBI WGS metagenome assembly OBEQ01 (sample SAMEA104232315, study PRJEB22302) | groundwater metagenome | biome: forest; feature: aquifer; material: groundwater | place: USA | collected 2011-08-07 | depth 5.4 m
CAATGGGCATGGGTATCAATACAAGCACGTTGAGACCATGGCAGACACCAAATAGCGATGGAAGCACAGCTTCTGGTCCGGATCGTTTTGTTGAAAAACTCTTTTGTCCAGCAGGGCAGTCAATAGCACAGGGAGGACGTCGTGGTGGAGCATTTATAGAGCTTCGTGACAGCGATCATCCTGATATAACTTTGTTTATTGATAAAAAACAACTTCCATCAGAACCAAATTTGCCTGATATTTATGACACGCTTGATGCAGTTACTCCCAAAATAGATCCAAATGAATATTCAGATCCAAAAGAATATGAGAAAGCTATATCTCAAAGAGAGCTGAATATTATGCAAAAAGCTCTTGAGCAGTTTAGCAAAGCATCTTTTGAGTATTTTGCAAAGCAACAATACCTGAAAAACTACAATATTTCTGTCAGAGCAGTACGTGGTTTTATGAACTATGTTGAAAGTAAGGGATGGTATCCAGCTTTTTTTGATGTAGAGACTTGGAAAGGGACTCTTTTTGATTTTACAAGACCAATTCTAGATGCACAAGGAAATCAAAAGGTAAATCCATTAAATAAAGAACCACTTTTTGAGCTTTACTCAGTAAACCTTGAAGAGTTTCCTGAAGCAGAAGAATCTGCAACTAAAAAAGGTTTTACAGTGCTTAAATCAGAAGATGGTAAAAAAATTCAGGTTAAGCAGGATGGAGCGTTTTGTTTTTATGCTCCTGACATATTTAAAAGAATATGTGTTGGCATGGTAAATGGTGGTGAGCCTGGTATTCAGTTTGCAGATCATGTTGAGTCAGCAAATGCAAATCACCATATATATGAATTGCATACCTGTAATCCATGTGGTGAACAAAATCTTCCAGCCCAGGTAGGGAAAGATGGACTTGAGTACAGAGGTATTTGTAATCTTACTACAATGCATGCAGCTCACAATGATTTCTGGAATGAAACTGGAAATTATGTTTGGGAAAGAATGGAAGAAGTTGCTGAGCTTGCAACTGAGTTTATGGATGATGTGACCACGGTAAGTCACTTTCCTATTCTTGCTCAGAATTCAACTGCACGAAGAGAAAGAAGAAATGGTGGTGGTTTTGCAGGAGTAGCTGAGTTTATTGCACGTCATGAACTTGAGTTTGGCTCAGAAGAAGCAAATAAGTTTGTAAGCAGACTCTATGATCACCTTGCAAAAGGTTCTATTAGAGCTAGTCAAAAACTTGCTGAAGAGCGTGGAGTTTATGAGATTTGGCCTGGTAGTTCTTATGCACAAAAAGGCTTAAGGGTCAGAAATTGTTGCATGATTAACCAGCAACCAACTGGCACAATGGCACAGCTCTGTGGCACTTCATGGGGACCTGAACCATTTAATGGAATAGTATTCTCCAGAAAAGTAAGAGATGCATGGGTTAAGTTTACTGCACCAGGTTTTGAAGAAGCTATGAAAAAACAAGGTGCATGGCCTCAAACAGAAGAAGGGGTTAAAGAACTCTGTGACAAGATAAGTAAAAATGGTAAGAGAGTCACAGGGCTAAAAGAAATACCAGAAAGTGTTCAAAGGCTTTTTAAGATCAATACAGAAATTGATCCTGATGCATATATAAAGCATCTTGCAAGTATTCAGCAGGGAGTTGGTGGCTATCCAGAGTGCTTTAATGCACTTTCAAATACTTGTATGATTAAGGGTGATCTTCCATGGCAATATGCATGGGATTCAACTTTAATGGGATATAAATCTGGTGTTAAGTCTATAACTTTTTATCCAGATGGAACAAGGCTTAGTCAGCCAGTAGAGCGGCAAGAAAAGAAAAGTCAGGAAATTAAAAAACTTAGTAAGTTCCTGCCTACTCAGGAAGTAAAGGTTGTTTCTACAAGTGCTACACCTGTAGATGAACTATCTGTTCAGAAATTAAAATCAGATCGTGGCAAAGTAAGAATGAGACCAAAAAGGCTTTATGGCTTCAATGAAGAAGTTGTGACTCCTGAAGGTCCTGTTCATGTACATGTTTACTTTGATGAAAATGGACCAAGACAAGTCTTTGCACATCTTATGAGAGGTGGTGGAGTTGCTTCCGGAATGATAGAAGCTATCTGCCGTATGGCTACAAAAGCTCTTAAATGGGGCTGTCCTCCAGAAGATGTAGCGAATGGGCTTTTAAATATTCAGGGTGGACAGAAAATCATTGGAATTGAAGCAAGTTCAATACCAGATGCTATTGGAAAAGTATTAAAAGAGGCATGCAAAGGACAATATCAAATGTCTCTATTTAATGAAGTTCCAAATAACAATAAGGATTTGGCTAATCAGGTTCCTGTGGATGTAACATCAGAAGAAACCACTACATCAATTCAAACTACACTTCAGAAAAAACATGAAATAAAGTTTGAAGACAACAATGATAAGATTCATATGTTTGATGATATGGTTCGAGCCAGAATGGATTGGATAGCTCAAGGTCATGAGACCCAATGTCCATGCTGTCACTCAGAGTTTACATGTGAATCATTTGGAAACCCGGCTTGTAAATCTGGACCAGTTTGCTTAGGCTGTGGTTGGAGCCATTGTGGATAAAGATAAAAGGAATTAAAAAATAGGAGAGGGAAAGTGGTAGCAGTACTAGAAAGAGAAAAAGAGCTGGTAATAACAGAGCAAAGAATAATTGCAGAAAAGCAGCCTGAGCCTCTGCTGATTGAAAATAAAGAAAGATTTGTCCTTTTCCCGATAAAGTATGATGAAATCTGGAAAATGTATAAAAAGGCTGAAGCTAGCTTCTGGACTGCTGAAGAAATTGATTTATCTGCTGATTTTAAAGACTGGGAAAAGCTTAATAATGGTGAGAAACATTTTATTAAACATGTACTTGCCTTTTTTGCAGCAAGTGATGGAATTGTAAATGAAAATCTGGCAGTTAATTTCATGAGAGAAGTACAAATTCCGGAAGCCAGGAGTTTTTACGGCTTTCAAATAATGATGGAAAATATACACTCAGAAACTTATTCCCTTTTAATTGATACATATATAAAAGATCTAAATGAAAAACAAAAGCTATTTAATGCAATTGAAACTGTACCTTGCGTAAAAGAAAAAGCAGAATGGGCATTAAAATGGATAAATAGTCCAGACTTTGTGGAAAGACTTGTTGCATTTGCAGCAGTAGAAGGTATATTCTTCTCCGGAAGTTTTTGTTCAATTTTCTGGCTAAAAAAACGTGGACTTATGCCAGGGTTAAGTTTTTCAAATGAATTGATTTCAAGGGATGAAGGATTGCATTGTGACTTTGCATGTTTACTATATAAGATGATAAAAAATAAATTGCCTGCTGAAAGATTATATGAAATAATAAATGATGCAGTAAAAATTGAAAAAGAATTTGTAAGTGAGGCGCTACCAGTTGATTTAATTGGGATGAATTCAAAACTGATGTGTCAGTATATTGAGTTTGTCGCTGATCGTTTGATGGTTGCTCTTGGTTATCCGAAGCTGTATCATAAAACAAATCCATTTGATTTTATGGAGTTGATTTCTCTGCAGGGTAAAACTAACTTTTTTGAAAAAAGAGTTGGAGAATATCAAAAAGCAGGTGTCATGAACTGCAATAGGGCTAAGTCGTTTGCCTTTAGTCTGAATGAAGATTTCTAAAAATTCTAGTAAGAAAGAGAAGACCCATGTATGTCGTAAAGAGAGACGGTAAGCAAGAATCTGTAAAATTTGATAAAGTCACTGCAAGAATAGAAAAGTTGTGTTATTCACTTGACCCAACTCATGTGGATCCGCTTGATGTAGCAAAAAAAGTAATTGAAGGAATTTATGATGGGGTGACTACCTCTGATCTTGACAGTCTTGCAGCCGAAATAGCAGCTTCATTAACTACAAAGCATCCGGATTATGCAAAGCTTGCATCAAGAATTGCAATTTCAAACCTGCACAAAAATACAAAAAAATCTTTTTCTGCAACAATGACAGATTTATATAATTATATTGATCCAAAAACCAGTAAAAAAGCTGCATTAATTTCTGAAGATATCTACCAAATCATAATGAAACATGCTGATCTCCTTGACTCAACAATAATCTATGACAGGGATTTTGGCTATGATTATTTTGGATTTAAAACACTTGAAAAATCTTATCTGCTTAAAATTAATAATAATGTTGTTGAAAGACCACAGCATATGCTTATGCGGGTTGCAGTAGGGATTCATAAAGATGATATTGACTCAGCTATTGAAACTTATAACTTAATGTCTGAACGCTGGTTTACCCATGCAACACCAACTCTCTTTAATGCTGGAACTCCAAAACCACAGCTTTCTTCCTGCTTTCTTCTTGCTATGAAAGAAGACAGCATTGAAGGAATTTATGACACTCTTAAACAATGTGCAAAAATATCCCAATCTGCTGGAGGAATAGGGCTTAGCATACATGATATAAGAGCAACAGGTTCATATATCAGAGGGACAAATGGTTCATCAAATGGAATAATACCCATGCTAAGAGTATTCAATGATACAGCCAGGTATGTAGATCAAGGAGGTGGTAAAAGAAAAGGCTCATTTGCAATATATCTTGAACCATGGCATGCAGATATTTTTGAGTTTCTTGAACTTAAAAAAAATCATGGAAAAGAAGAGCTGAAAGCACGTGATTTATTTTATGCACTTTGGATTTCTGATCTTTTCATGAAACGTGTTGAACAAAATGGAAATTGGTCATTGTTTTGCCCAAATGAAGCTCCAGGTCTTACAGCAAGCTGGGGGGAAGAGTTTGAAAAACTCTACGAAAAATATGAAAGTGAAGGCAAAGCCAGGAAAACGATAAAAGCACAGGAATTATGGTTTGCAATTCTTGAATCCCAGATTGAGACTGGAACACCTTATATGCTTTATAAAGATGCATGTAACAGAAAATCAAACCAGCAAAATCTTGGTACTATTAAGAGTTCAAATCTGTGTACTGAAATTGTCGAATATACCTCTTCAGATGAGGTAGCAGTCTGTAATCTTGCATCAATTGCTCTTCCTCGTTTTGTAATTGACGGAAAGCTGGATCACGATAAATTATTTGAAGTAACAAAAGTAATAACAAATAATTTAAATAAGATCATAGACATAAATTACTATCCTATAGAAGAAGCAAAAAGATCAAACTTTAGACATAGACCAATTGGTATTGGTGTGCAGGGACTTGCTGATGCATTTATCCTACTTAGAATGCCTTTTGATTCGCCTCAGGCAAAAGAACTGAATAAAGAAATTTTTGAAACAGTTTATTTCGCTTCTATGACAGCCTCTATGGAACTTGCAAAAAAATATGGATCGTATGAAACCTTTCAAGGTTCTCCCACTTCAAAAGGAATATTTCAGTTTGATATGTGGGGGGTACAGACATCTAATAGATGGGATTGGGCAGCATTAAAAGAAGAGGTAAAGAAATATGGAATAAGAAATTCCCTTCTCCTTGCCCCAATGCCAACAGCTTCTACCTCACAAATACTTGGAAACAATGAATGTTTTGAGCCATATACCTCAAATATTTATACTCGAAGAGTGCTTTCAGGTGAATTTATTGTGGTAAATAAATATCTTCTGAAAGATCTTGTTGCAATTGGATTATGGTCTAGTGAATTAAAAACTAAGATTATTGTAAACAATGGCTCAATACAAAACATTGTTGAAATTCCACAGGACATAAAAGATCTCTATAAAACTGTATGGGAAATTAAACAAAGAACACTTATTGATATGGCAGCTGATAGAGGAGCATTTATTTGTCAGTCCCAGTCCCTAAATCTCTTTTTGCAGGATGTAGATTTTTCAAAACTAACTTCAATGCATTTCTATGGATGGAAAAAGGGATTGAAGACGGGTATGTATTATCTAAGAACAAAAGCAGCAGCAGATGCAATAAAATTTACTGTTGAAACACAAGCCGACATTGCTCTTTCTCCTGTTGTACCCAAAAATGGTAAGCTAACGGAAATAGATAAGGAAAAAGAAATGGCTGCTGTTGCATGTTCGCTTGAAAATAAAGAAGATTGCTTAGTCTGCAGTGGTTAGTCTCATTACAAATAAAAAGTTTATTAAAATTGCTTATATGAAAAAAATCATAATTGTAACTTTTCTTTTATTGGTTCTTTCTGCTTGTAGTCTTGATAATGGTCTACCAGTTTTAAAAGAAGTTGTGAGAGATAATATTCAGTTTACTGGAGTAGCAGTATCAAAAGAAGGCAGACTCTTTTTAAGTTATCCGCTTTGGATTGATGAAATCAATAATTCTGTCGTTGAGGTTTTAAAAGATCAAAAAAAAGCTTTTTATCCGAATATTAGATTAAATACTCCTGTTGGCTCTCCAATGGATAGATTTGTTTGTGTGCAAAGTATCTATGTGGATAATAATAATTATTTATGGATCTTAGATCCGGCAAGTCCACATATTGAAGGCGTTGTAGAGGAAGGTGCAAAATTATTCAAAGTTGATTTAAAGGAAAATATGGTTATTGGAAAATATATTTTCACTGAACCAATTATTTCAAAGATAAGTTATTTAAATGATATAAGAGTTGATGTAGAAAACAACATTGCATATATAAGTGATTCTGGTAATGGTGGGATTGTGGTTTTGGACTTAACTAGTGGTGAACAAAGAAAAGTTTTGGCAGATCATTACTCTACAAAAGCAGAACCTGATTGTGTCCCAAAGATTAATGGTGTTGACTTTAGAGATATAAATGACAAAGTGCCACAAATTCATGTAGATGGAATAGCGCTTGATATAAAAAATAAATATCTTTATTACCATGCTTTAACAGGGAAAAAGCTTTATAGAATATCTACGAAAGTACTGAATGATAAAAGTCTTACAGAAGAAGAGTTGGAGAAATCTGTAGAGCAAGTGGCAGAAACTGGTGCAGCTGATGGGTTAATAGCAGATACAAATGGAAATATTTTTATAACGGCTATTGAAGAAAATGCAATTAAGTATATAACTCCACAAGGTGAGTTAAAAACTTTAGTACAGGATGAAAAGATAGTATGGCCTGATAGCCTTGCTATTGCTGATGAATATTTGTATTTCACAGCTTCACAAATTAATCTTATGCCATGGTTTAATAAAAATATTGATAGCAGAAAATCACCGTATAAGATTTTTAAAATCAGTATTAAAAATTTGCAATAGTATTGTATATAATAATTTTATGCAAACACCACAAGTATTTGAATATACTGAAAAGCAGGTTTTAGAAAAAACAAAACATGCAGCAAAAGTCGCACATGATTTGCTTAAAGTGATTTGTCTTGAAATAAAGCCTGGAATGACAGAAAGTAAAGCAAAAATAAAAGCCCTTGAGCTGCATGAAAAATTTGGCATTAGTAAAAACTGGCATAATCCTTATATAAGGTTTGGCACAAATACTGTTCTTACTTTTAAAGATAAATCAGGGAGTGATAATATTCTTCAGGAAGAGGATATAGCCTTTATTGATATTGGCCCTATTGTTGATGGTGTAGAGGGTGATGCTGGCTGTACTGTTGTTTTTGGTAATAATAAATTGTTTTGTAATTTGGAAGAGCAAAGTGAAAAGATATTTCAACTTGGAGTTGACTTCTGGAGAAAAAATAAACCAACAGGAATTGAGCTGTACGGATATGTTCAAAAAGAAACCACAAAAGCTGGATATATTTTTAATTTAGATCCAGCTGGACATCTTATAGGTTCCTTTCCTCATAAGGGCTGGAAAGAAGGACTACATACTTATCCATATTGTCCTGAACCAGGTTACTGGATTTTAGAGATTCAAATTAAACATCCTGAAAAATCTTTTGGTGCTTTTTATGAAGCTGTTTTACTTTAGGTTTGGTTTAAAGAAATTGTATTTGTATAGATTGACTAAATAGTAATTTATAAAACCAATTAGTGATTTGTCTTGATTGATTTTCAAAGATTAAATTACTCTAAAAATTATTTAAATTTCAACATTGGCAACATAAAATAATTTTAAACTTATCTATGATGATTAGTGATTTTTAGGAGTTTATTATGTTAGTTAATCAAGTTTCACTCGATGATTTATTAGGACAAGCAAGAAGATTTTCAATAGCCCAGCTGTCTTCTTTAAGACCAGGTATTTGTGCATCAAATGTAGTTGAAGGTGATGCTAAGTCATCTGCTAAACCAGCTTCTTTTAAATGTATGGTAAATCCATTTGGACAATTCAGACTTCAGGTTGAGGGACCTACTGAAAATTTAACTGGAGTTCCTGTAGGTATTAAGCATTGCGAATCAGGTTTTATAACAAAAGGAGGAGCATTTATTTCAAGCTCTATGGGTTATCTTGCTGATCTTTCTTTTGACCAGGATTTCCCTGATGATGGCGAGTTTGAAATAGTACATGGAAATGATGCTCTTGAGGATGAATCTTTTGTAGATATTGAGAATTTGGATCTAGGCAATCCCATAGGTTAAAAGATTTATTTAGCTTTCACCATATTTTTTAAATTACAATAATTCTCAAAAAGAGATAATCCTTTTTTGTATTCATCTGTAAAATCATAAGTCAAATGGTTAAAGTAGTTAGTATAAAAATCTTTTGATATAAGTACTTTTTCCTGTGCTTTTTTAACAACTTTATCAAATAATTTAGACAAGCCTATTTCTTTGGCAACCCTGAGCTGATTTGCCAGTGATGAGATCTCAATAGTTGTTGTTAAGTCAGTTCTGACCACCCAGATTCCAAACACCATTGGGAGCCCTGTATGTTTTTTCCACAATGCACCGAGATCATAGATGAAAATATTCCTTGGCATTTTCGAGTACTCGTACAAGGCATGATCTCCGATTAATAAATATGCAGGATATTTATTTGATTGTTGTAGAGACAATTCATGAATTGTCTCTACAACAAAGGTGGCATTTATCTTTAAAAATTCTTTAAAAATTATTTCCAGCAATTTGTTAGATGTTGCAGATGCATGTGACAATGCAATATTTGCGCCTTCAAGTTCTTCAATAGGGAATTTTGAAAAAAGCAAAACACTGTCAGCTGGACCATTCGATGCTATGCAGAGATCAGCTATTGGCTTAAGTTTGTCTTTGTTATTTAAGTAAGTAAAAGATGAGACAGGAGCTATATCTATCTCATTATTTAATATCATTTTGTTTAAATTGCTTGGAACATCGTTTATACAATCCGCATTAATTTTTACCTCGCCAAATTCTATTGGGAAATTTATTGGTAAGCAGTTAATGAAATCTACTTGTCCCAGTCTTAGATTCGTTGTATGCAACAAATCTATATCAGATTGATTCTTTATATCTTTGTGCAATTGGCATTCTCCAACCATAACCAAATGATCTACTTGTTAATTTAAGTCCTGGTGCAGCTTGCTGTCTTTTATATTCACTTGAGTCTATCATATTACAAATCTTATTTACTATTTCTTTGGGTAGACCATTCTTTATGATTTCATTTACGGGTTTATGTTCTTCTACATACAAATTTAAAATCTTATCCAGTATGTCATATGGAGGCAACGTATCCTGATCTTTTTGATTTTCTTTTAGTTCTGCTGTGGGTGCTTTTGTAATTATATTTTTAGGTATAAGTTCTTTTCCTTCTTTTTGATTTATGTATTCTGTTAATTTGTATACTGTAGTTTTTGGAAGATCTGATATTAATGCAAGTCCACCACACATATCTCCGTATAAAGTACAGTAACCAGTTGCAAGTTCACTTTTATTACCTGTAGACAATACCAGAGCTCTTGTCTGATTTGATATTGCCATTAAAATAAGTCCACGTATTCTTGCCTGGATATTTTCTTCTGTTGGGGTTTGATTAATTAAATCTTTATTTTCTTCTAAGTGTGGTTTTAGCAAATTTATAAATGTTTTAAAAGATTCTTCAATTGATATTGTTTTTAAATCGATCTCAAGATTTTTTGTAAGGGCAAAAGCATCATTTATACTTTCCCTGGAAGTATATCTGGAGGGCATTAAAATGCCAAGGACATTTTCTTTACCAAGTGCATAAGTAGCTATCGTAGCAGTTAGTGCTGAATCAATTCCTCCGGATATTCCGATTACTACTTTTCTAAACCCACATTTATTTATATAGTCACGAAGGCCACAAATCAATGCTTGAAGTAATTCTTCATTTTCGTTGCTGTGGAGACGCCCCATTGGGGCGTCTCTTCTAGTAATTATTTGATCGCTATTGTTAATCTCACAAAACTGTAGGTCTTCTTCAAATGCTTTTAACTTTATACAAACATTTCCATCTTTATTGATTACACAGGAATTTCCATCAAACACTAGCTCATCATTTCCACCAACCTGGTTTACATAAATTATTGGAAGCTTGTATTTCTTTGCAATATTTTTAAGTATTGTTTCTCTTAGCTCTGGTTTATCTATAAAGTAGGGAGATGCTGAAATATTGATTAGAAGCTGAGTCCCATTTTTTAATAGTTCTGTAATTGGATCCAGATGATATCTTGGCTTTGTCCAGCTTAAATCATCATGCCATATATCTTCACACACAGTTAATCCAATTTTTTTACCTGAAAATTCTACAGGCTGCAATGATTTTCCTGGTTCAAAATATCTTTCCTCATCAAAAACATCATAAGTTGGGAGTAAAATCTTTTGTCTTGTGTGTATAACTTTTTTATTCTGAATTAAAGCAACTGAATCAAATAATGGTTTTCCTAATCCTTTATTTTCCTCAACAAAACCAAGTACTACACTGATTTTTGTATTTAAACTAATCGCTATTTTTTTTAAGTATTTCTCATTGTCTTCTACAAATTGTTTTTTTAATAGGAGATCTTTTGGGGGGTAACCACAAATTACAAGTTCTGAAAAAACCATCAAGTCAGCATTTTGATTTTCAGCTTCTTTTATAAACCTTAAGATTTTTTCAAAGTTATACTCAAAATCACCTACGATTGGATTTATTTGTGCAAGTGCAACTTTCATTTGTTTATATAGCCCTCGACAGGCTCGGGCTTCCTTGTGCTAGTTCTTCCCGCTTGATCGGATTTGCCCAGTGAATGGGACAAATCCTATTTTTGCAAGTAAGTTTGCCTTTCATTTTTATATATAACTTTTCCTGGGCTGGTTTAACTCAGCTAAGTAGTCTCCTATAATATTTAAGCTTAATACAGTAAGCATGATCATAATGCTTGGATAAAGAATAAGATTTGTATGTGTATTAAGAAATTGCCAGCCATCACTGGCTAATATGCCCCAGCTGCACTGTGGTGGTGATAAGCCAAGTCCAAGGAAACTAAGAGTAGATTCAGCAATAATTGCTCTTGGCATTACAAAGGTTATTGTGACTAAGACAGGATTTAGAATATTGGGTAAAAGATGTTTGAAAAATATTCTAGTATTTGTCAGACCAAGGGCTCTTGCTGAAAGAATAAATTCATGTTCCTTTAGCTTTAGAATTTCAGCTCTTGTTAATCTTGCAACATCCATCCAGCTAATTAATCCAATTGCAAAAAGAATACCTGTAGTTGATCTTGAAAATAAAAGACCAATTATGCTTAAAATCAAAAGATCAGGAAGTGAATAAATAATATCAATAAATCTATTTATAATAAAATCAACCTTTCCGCCAATAAGTCCACTAAAAGAACCAAAAAGTAAACCAATGAAAAAAGCAATTACAGCAGTTACTACAGCAACTAATAAAGATAATCTTGCTCCATAGATTAATCTGGCAAGAATATCTCTCCCTAGTTGATCGGTTCCTAAAGGATGTTCTATAGTTGGTGATTGTAAAAGAGTATCTTGATTTTGTGCATCAAATGAATACTTGCCAAAATCAATTCCCAGATAGGATAAAGATACAAGTATAAGAAGAGATATTATAAATAATAGCGATAGAAGAACGAATTTATTCATTTCTCTTTGCTTTCATTACAGCCTGAATTTGTTCTATCATTTTGTACATATCTTTTGCGTCTTCAAGATTTGGATTTAATGCAAGTGCCATTGCAAAATTTTCCTTTGCCATCGGATATTTTACTCTGGGAGGTTTATCCTTATCCTGACAAAGTACAATTCCATAGTCAGAATATGCCTGTGCAAGGAGTGTTTTTATTGGAACTGAATTTGGCCTTATTTTAAGCTCAGATTCAAGAACCTTGATAGCTTCTTGATGCTTTCCTTTTTTTGATAAGTTTTGAGCTTGTGTCATAGGATCTACAAGACTGCAAGAGGTATTTAAAAGAAGATATGCAAAAAGTGTTATATAAGTTATATAAAATGTAAAAATCTTTTTCATAATATACTTCTTATTATAAACTAAAGTAATGCATGATTTAAAAGACATAAGAACAAGACCAGATTTTTATAAAGAAAAACTGGGCAAAAGAGATAAAAAACTCAATGAACTCATTGATGAGCTATTAACTCTGGATGGAAGAAAAAGAGAAATTCAAACAAAAGCAGATGAGCTTAGAAAAAGAAAAAATGAAATTGCTGAGCTTATTGGACGCTCAAAAGATAAACCAGAGAAAGTAGAAGAACTAAAAAAAGAAAGCATTTCTATTAACTCAACACTTTCTGAAGTAGAAAAAGAAGAAGTTGATTTAAATTTTAGACTTTCAGACAAAGCAATGTGGATACCGAATATTCCTAGCGATGATGTGCCTGTAGGTGAAAATGAAACACAAAACAAAGAAATCTTGAAATGGGGAAATCCAAAAACAGAAAAATGGATAAAACCGCACTGGGAAATTGGTGCAAAACTAAACATTCTTGACTTTGAGCGTGGTGTAAAAATTGCACAGTCAAGATTTACTGTTTTGTCAGGATTAGGAGCAAAACTGGAAAGAGCAATTATGAACTTTATGCTTGATCATGCTGCTTCTAGAGGTTAGAAGGAAATTTTCCCGCCAATACTTGTAAATAAAAATGCAATGATGGGCACAGGACAACTCCCGAAATTTGAAGGTGATTTTTATAAATGTGAACATGAAGATTTGTATCTGGTACCTACTGCAGAAGTTCCAATTACAAGTCTTCATAAAGATGAAGTTCTTACTCCTGAACAATTGCCGATTAAATATTGTGCTTATACTCCTTGTTTTAGAAGAGAAGCAGGTGCAGCAAGCAAAGATACTCGTGGAATAATCAGGCAACATCAGTTTAATAAGGTTGAGCTTGTAAAAATTACGACTGATGAGCAAAGTTTTGCAGAACATGAAAAACTTACAAATGATGCAGAGGAAATTTTAAAAAAACTGGAACTTCCGTATAGAAAAATACTTTTATGTACAGGTGATATGGGTTTTTCAGCCATGAAATGTTTTGATCTTGAGGTTTGGTTTCCAAATCAGGATACTTATCGTGAAATAAGTAGTTGTTCTAATTTTGGCTCGTTTCAGGCAAGAAGGATAAATATAAAATATAAGCCAAATGTAAAAGATAAACCACAGTTTGTGCACACTATAAATGGCTCAGGACTTGCTATAGGCAGAACGCTGGCTGCAATTTTAGAAAATTATCAGACAGAAAAAGGAACAGTCTTAGTACCAGTAGTTCTTCAGTCGTATTTAGGTGGGTTGAAAGAGATTTCTTAGCTAGGGATATCCCTAATACCAAGTTTTTGAATGAGTTATCAATATAGATGATTTAAATACTCTATTTATTGGGAAAGTAGTACCTAGATAGATTTTATTGAATGGAAAGGTTTTTCATGGTACGTCCGGCATCAGGGGATAATGTTCCTCCACAATTTGTATCCAGGAAGCAAGTAGCTGCAACTCCTGAAAGTAGAAGTATTGCTAACAAAACAGAAAAATCTCCTGGGACGACAGATGGGTATTTTGAAAATAAAAAAACAACTACCCAGGTTATTGAATCTAAGCCTCAAAATATAGAAGAAAATGCACTTGAACACTTGAAAATAATTAATAACATGTTAAAGCATGTGCAACATTATTCATCGTTTGGTGATCCAGCTAATCAAAAAGTTGCAGATTCTTTAAATGGTGTTATAAAAAAAGAACAAGATAAGCTTCGAAATACTGACCCTTATCTTGCTGATAGGGTTGATGGAATGCTTGCAAATAAAGATATTGAAGGCATTAAAAGATTAACTTTAGATGTAGAAGAATCTGCTTTACTTGAGAAATACCAGGATATTCCACTTAAAGATGTGGCTGGTAATTTGGGCAATATGTCATCAAATCTTGAAAACTTATCCCAAATGGCTGCAAGATTCAATAATCAAGAAGCTTCTCCACGGGAACTTGCAAATGTAATTGCAGACACAGAAGTATATGTACCAGGGGAGTTAGTATCTATGCGAGATACAGCTCCTGAACTTACAGTTTTTTTGGCTGAAAAATATGATGCGGCTATGAAACAAATCGAGAAGCGAGATTTAAATGGTTTAATCGATCTTAAATCAAGTATTGAAAAATTTGTTGCACTTTCTAAAAATCAGACCAATTAAAGATTAAAGATTTTTAATCTAGAAGTAATAAGCATTGTGTTTAAACAAGGTATTTTATTGGTATTTAACAAGTAGAGAATTAATAGTTTTAAATATCCTTACTGCAAAATGTTTGAAAAAAATCACATTGATAATATAAATGCAAGCTCTAGTCTTGAAAACAATACATGTAGGGCCGCTTCAGAGAAAAATTACTTTGTTGGCCGTAGTACCTGTAAAAGGGTAGAAAAGAAACCAAATAATAAACTGGAGCACGAAAAGCAAAAAAAACTTGAAGACATCTTTTCTGCTATTGATGAATTCTTGAATGCTCTTGAAAAAGAAAAACTTGGAAATAAGATAGAAAAATATGATTATGTGTTTAAACTTATGTCAACACTAAGAAGAGATTTATTGACACATAAACAATTATCTTCTGAATTAAATAAAATTGCTATGCAAGAACCAAAGATTGCAAAGGCAATTTCTGATATAAAAGAAAAAGTATATTTATTGGATGAGCATATTGATTTAAGTCAGCATATTGAACATGCTTTGTATATGAAGAGGAAGTAATATCAACTGTGAAAAATAAGCCAACACATCACGTCATTCCGAGGAGCGAAGCGACGTAGGAATCTCCAAAATGTTAGGAGATTGCCACGCCTCATTTCATTCGGCTCGCAATGACATTACATAGCGATATCTTATGAAATAAATCGTCTTTTCAGTTCGCTAAACACTTTCTATGCTTCTTTTTATATAACGCTCCGCATTTTCAAGAAAATGCTCCGCTTTTAATTGTCTAGTTTTAACAGCGCTCAGATTTTCGCTTTTGGAAAATCTTCGCTTAGGAATTCCCTAGGAGCTAAATCTTCTTTTCAACTCACTGAATACCTTTTGTGCTTCTTCTACACGTAAGGTAAGGGATAATCCAAAATAAATTAAAAATGAAATGCTAGAGCTAACTAGGACTAATAGCGCCTTTGAAAAGAAATCATATGAAATAAGGTGTACAGGGAAAAGATAGAGAAACATAAGTCCAAAAATATACATAATAATTGTTATTGCAAGCATCTTTAAAAGAGATCTCAGATGTTTAAACCATCCAAGACAACCGATTTTACTTCTCAGTAAAACCATAAGAAAAAGAAAATTAAATAATGTTACAAGAGATGTTGAGAAAGCAATTCCTGGGGCATGGAATTTTTTTACAAGAAGCATATTTAAAACTATTTTCAATGCTATTGAAAATACAGCAACAAGTAGAGGGAGCTTGGAATCACCAAGTGAGTAAAATACTCTTGTAAGGGTATCTCTTGCTACATATGCAATCATTGAAAGAAGTAATGCTATTAATATACTACTTGTTAAGGCAGTAGATTTTTCGTTAAATGCTCCTCTTTGAAAAACAATTTCTACTATGGGTTTTGAAAATAAAAAAAGATAAACAGCAATAGGCAATGTCAAAAACCAAAGAGACCTTATTACCATTACACAAGTGCTTTTTAGCTCATCAATATTTTTTGAATGTGCAAGTTCTGAGAATCTTGGGAAAAATGGAACCAGGAAAGATGTGAGAAGTACACCAAGAGGCAGCTGTATAAGTCTGTTTGCAAGGACGGTTGCAGTCCAGCTTCCTTCTTCCAGTCCAGAGCAAAAGAAACTATCAATGTAAACCGTAACCTGCCCAATTGTTGTACTAAGCAGCGCTGGTCCAAGAAAAAAATAAAAATCAGATACACTTTGTTGATTTTTTACCCAGGCAAATTTCAGGTTTTCATATAATCCTGCTTTTATTAAATCGGGTAATTGAACAAAGAGCTGAAGCAGTGCACCAAATAAAGTACCAATGCCAAGAGCAATTCCTAAATGCGGGTCACCATATAAAAACACAAAACTTACTATTGCAATACTTGGAAGAACTGGACTAAAAGAAGGCCAAAAGTAACTGTGATAAACATTTGCTACACCACAGAGAATTCCAAGCAGACCTGAAATTATGATTAATGGTGACATTATATTTAACTGAGCTGAGGTTAATAACCAAAGCTTTTCCCTGTAAGCTGGAGCTAAATCATTGCCGGGAATAATAAAGTGTATAATTTCGTTTCTAAAATAAACAACAAATAAAGTAATTATCAGTAAGACTATAAATGTTGAAAGGCATATTTTAATTAGAAAACTACCGGACTCTTTTGCATTATCTTTAAGCCTGGTAAGTGTACTTATTGTTGCTGAGTGGAATGGACCGCCCAGACCACCTAAAAGTATAAGGGCATTGCCAGTAAGAAGGTAAGCAAAATTATAAGCATCAGCTGTTATTGTAGTGCCGTAAACTTTTGCTATAACAAGATCCCGAATTAAACCAAATATTTTACTGACTATAGTGACAATTCCTACAAACCCGGCTACTTTAAATAGTTTTCTATGTGACATTTTGAATTATAATCAATGAGGTACAAGTAAGTAAGAGTTAAAAAAAAGACAAATGTTTCCATTTCTAAAACCTACACTGATTTATAACGATGATGTAACGAAAGTTTCCATCAATGAACTTAAAAAGCTTAATATTGAAGGCTTAATTCTTGACTTAGACAATACTATTATGGCTCCAAAATCAGCAAGACTTGAACTTCATGTTAAATACTGGCTTGATGCAATGAAAATGAATTTTAAAATAGTGATTTTATCAAATAATAAAAAAGCATTTTATCTAGAAGCTGTGAGACAGGTATTAGATTTACCTGTAATTGGTTTTGCAAAGAAACCATGGTCAGTTGATGAAGCACTGGACATTTTAAAATTGCCGAATGATAAAATTGCAGTTATTGGAGATAGACCTCTTAC
>OBEQ010413881.1_pt1 | contig 17300 bp, 15 predicted proteins | sample 1670901 | NCBI WGS metagenome assembly OBEQ01 (sample SAMEA104232315, study PRJEB22302) | groundwater metagenome | biome: forest; feature: aquifer; material: groundwater | place: USA | collected 2011-08-07 | depth 5.4 m
ATATCCCCCACCACCACTTGATCGGATGCCACGACGCGCACGGGGGACGGAGCACGCGGGCTTCCTCTGCGTCGAACCTGCGCTTTCACCAACACGACCGCCGCAAGCTCTCGAAATGCCTCCTCGGCTTTCCATTCTTGCGTACATCCAACAAAAATATTTACAACAATGACGGCGCCCACAACCACGGCATCAATCGCTTCGCCCACCGCAACCGAAAAGACCACCGCAGCGATGAGCACGATGACGAGTGGACTTGCAAACTGGCCCGCGAAGATGGAAAACGCCGTCGTATTCCGATGACCAACCAGCGCATTGATGCCGCCGATTTTTTGACTCTTCGAGATGCGGATAGGGTCGAGCCCCTGGCGATCAGCGCCAAGGCGCTTCAACAAACGCGACACCGGTTCGGCGTAGGCCGGTGCGGCGTCGATAGTACTGGGGTGCTCCATAATGCGTCGTTGTCAACAGTGTACCAGATGTTGGCATTTGCTTCTAGCAACGCTTTATAATAAAATAAGCCCGCTACGTCGAGTGCCATATGCGTCGCTAGCTCAATGGTAGAGCAGCTCCCTTTTTCCTCCAGAGGAGGATCCGCCTTTGGCGGAAAGGAGAAGATTCATTTGCGCCCATAGCTCAATTGGCAGAGCAGCTCCCTTTTAAGGAGAAGGTTCCAGGTTCGATTCCTGGTGGGCGCACATCCCGCTTGCGATCCACACCTATGACCGAACGTATTCCGCCCCAAAACCTTGAAGCCGAGCAATCTGTGCTCGGCGCTTTACTCATTGACCGTACCGCCTTTGATAAAGTGGTGGATGTCATCAACCCCGACGACTTCTACGATCAACGCCACGCGCTCGTCTATGCGTCGATGCGTGAGCTCTTTAACGCGAATGCTCCCATCGATATCTTAGCCCTCTCCAACCGCCTCGAAGCCCGGAAAGAACTCGATGGCATCGGAGGTCGATCGTATCTTATCCACCTTTCGACACTCGTGCCGACCGCCTCGCATGTGGTCCACTACGCCGAGATCGTCCAGCATAAGGCAACGCTCCGTCGTCTCATCACCGCCGCCGGCGAAATTACAGAACTGGGGTTTAAAGAAGACGAAGCGGCCGACAAGGTGCTCGATGACGCAGAGCAAAAACTGTTTCAGGTCTCCCGAAAATTTTTAAAGCAAGCGTTTACCTCGATCAAGGAAGCGCTTGAAGAAGCATGGGAACGCATTGAAAAACTCCACGAGAACCGCGACAAGCTCCGCGGGGTGCCGACGGGATATGCTGATCTTGATTCGATGTTGGCGGGGCTGCAAAAATCAGATCTCGTCATCTTGGCAGCGAGACCGAGTTTGGGAAAAACATCCCTCGCCTTGGACATTGCCCGAAACGCCGCGATGCTCCACAACATCCCCGTGGGCATCTTCAGCCTTGAGATGAGCAAAGAACAACTCGTGGACCGCGTGCTCGCCTCCGCCGCCGGCATTGACCTGTGGAAAATGCGCACCGGGAAACTCTCAACCAATCGCGATGACGGATCAATCTCGGATTTCGACCGCATCAACGAAGCGTTAAATAAACTCTCGGATGCACCGATGTACTTTGATGACTCATCGAGTGTGAACGTGATGGAAATCCGCACGAAGGCACGACGACTGCACTCGGAACATGGGTTGGGACTCATCATCATTGACTATCTGCAACTCATGGAGGGGCGAAACTCTGCTGAAGGACGGGTTCAAGAAATTTCTGAAATCACCCGCGCACTCAAAGGGTTGGCGCGGGAGCTTTCCGTCCCGGTGCTCGCGCTCTCGCAGTTAAGCCGCGCGACCGAATCACGAACCCCCGCAATTCCAAAGCTCTCTGATTTGCGCGACAGCGGCACCATTGAACAAGATGCCGATGTGGTGCTGTTCATCTATCGAAAGGCGATGGATCGCAGTTTCCGGGATCTCTCTGCGCAAGAGCGTCGCATTGCCGAGATCCATATTGCCAAACATCGCAACGGCCCGACCGGGATTGTGCAGCTCTACTTCGATGAAGAACGCGCCACCTTTCGCAGTCTTGATAAACAACGCAGCTCAACCGAATCGGCCGAGGCGCCGTTTTAACGACGGTGAGAAATTAGTAATTGGTAATTAGAAATTTTTGGCCATACATGTTAATTACTATTTACTAATTTCCAATTTCCTCACATGCCCGTTCTCCCCCCCACCATTGAAGAGCTGCGCGATCTCCTTGCCGATCTTCCGGGCTTGGGCCCCAAAAGCGCGCAACGGATTGTCTTATCGCTCTTAGAGGGCCCGAAGAATCAAACCCTCAAACTGGCGGCATTGCTCACGAAGCTCCACAGCGCAACCGTTCGATGTGCGCGCTGCTTTCTCTTAACCGAGGGCGCAGTGAACGGACGCTGCCGTTTCTGTCGGGATCCCCGACGCGATGCCGGCACCATCTGTGTCGTCGCGCACTCCACCGATGTCGCACCAATCGAAGAAACAGCAGAGTACCGTGGCAGCTATCATGTCCTGGGTGGGGTGCTCAATCCGCTCGAAGGCGTCACCGCCGAGATGCTTACCCTGGAACCGCTCAAGAAAAGAATCGAGAGTGAGAACCCGAACATCACCGAAGTAGTCCTCGCCTTCGATCAAGATGTCACCGGAGAAAGTACCGTACTCTATATCAAAAATATCCTCGCCCCGTATCAACGGGAACGAGGGCTTGTCGTGAGTCGTCTCGCGCGGGGCTTACCGATGAACAGCACGCTCGAATACACCGATCAGGTGACGCTCGCCAATGCGCTCAAAGAGCGGAGGGTGCTTTGAGTGTGAGGTGTTAGGTTATACGGACAACCAATTCCCTAATACCTATAACCTAAAACCTACAAACTCGTCACGCCCTCAATCCGAATCTTCGTGTACGCCTGGCGATGGCCGCGGATTCTGCGGTAGCGCACTTTGGGTTTGAACTTGATCACCCGAACCTTGTCGGCTCGGTCTTGCTCAAGCACCGTTGCACTGGCTGCCCCGAGCGATGTTCCCGTTGCGATCTTTACTGCAGCATGATCATCCCCCTCGGCAACGAGAAGGACCTCCGGTAAACTCACAACACTCCCCACATCGCCGGAGAGTTTTTCTACTTTGAGTGTGGACCCCGGCTTGACCACGTATTGCTTCCCGCCGGTTTTAATGATTGCGAGCATAACGGTGAGGGTAGGGGGCTTGTATACGGTATTATGCGATTATTGGTGGATTGTAATGGAAAGATCGCACATTGTCCAGGCCCTAATGTACATGTGCCTTTCGAGCGTTGCCGAGGCGCACGACTGCCGCAGCGGCGATCACAATGACGAGCAGAAAAATTCCCAGCGCGTAAATTTTATACTGGGTTTGCAGCGCAAACGCCGCAATGCCCGCGGCGGCAGAAACGGCGAGCAGCGATGCCACGGCCTGACGATGCGAGAGCCCCACATCAAGGAGCCGATGATGAAAGTGCTTCCGATCCGCAGCAAAGGGCGAACGATGTTCCATAATCACGCGACGGAACACGACCCAAAAAAGATCGAAGAGCGGAATCGCAAGCAGGAGCAGGAGTGTGATAAATTTCCCCCCGCTCGCGATCGCAAGCACGCCCAAGAGAAACCCAACAAGCAGGCTGCCGCCGTTACCTAAAAAAACCCGCGCCGGATGCCAGTTGAAGGGCAAAAACCCGACACAGGCACCAGCAAAGAGCAACGCCACCAGGGCGGTCTGTGGCTGCAACAACTGTGGAAGCAGACTCACCGCAAACAGGGTAAACCCCCCAATTGCTCCGATCCCCGTCACCAATCCATCAAGACCGTCGAGGAGTTTTGTGGTATACATCGTTGCGAGCAGCCAGATCACGGTGATGAAATCCGAAGGAAAAGCGATGCTCCCCCACTCCATCCAGACAAGAGAAATTTTTCCACCAAACGGATTGGTGAGTTCGCGAATGCCGATATCACTCAATACAATAATAAGGGAGGCAACGAGGCTCCAAAAAAATTGTGTGCGCGGCGCTAAACCCGACCAATCATCAACGGCACCCGAGATCATCAGCACAAGCGATGCCAAAAAAATCCCAGCAAAATGTTGCTGGTGAATGATGCCGGACGGAACCACTTTGAGCACCAAGAGAATGAGCAGCGACAAAAAGAATGCGCAGAAAATGGCACTCCCGCCAGCGAGCGGAATGGGCCGCGCATGAATTTTTCGCTCCGGTGCCTGGCTGGGCTCATCGACAAGATGCCACTGTAACGCAAGGCGCTTTGTGAGCGGCGTCAACAACGCACTCACGAGCAGCGCCAACAAAAACCCAAGGAGATACGATATCATAGAGAAGTGCCCTCAACACTACAGGATTTGGGGTTTTGATTCAATTGCTTGCGTAGTGCCCCGCCCCTCCTTTCACACTCCGTGCCTTGCCCCTGCCGACAAGACTCCGGCAGAAACGCCTCCCGTCGTTCGTGTTCGGCCCGGAAATTTCATAACTCGCCCTCCCGACCCCTGGGGTCGGGAGAAACTCGAACAGATGAAATTTCCGACGCTCACTCCGGATGCTGTCTGCCTCCGTATCGTCGGACAGGGCAATGGCACTGTGCGTGTGAACCATCGGGGCACCAATCGCATCCGAACCCCACAGCCGTTTGCCTCTCGCGTTGATAGCGGAGTGTGCCCAAGACGGCGTCAGCCGTGCTCGAGCGAGCCCAGGACTGTGTGAGGAGCCCCCGACTGCGGTCGGGGCGACGAGTTCCGCACGAGCGACCCCGACCACGGGACGGGGTCGAGCACGGCCGCCGTCGTTTGCACACGGAGCGTGGAAAGCGGAGGCAAACGGCGCAGGGGGGGGATGACAGCAATTTGGAAAAAACCTACCGAATCACTCCCTCGATCGCTGCAACAACGTGCTCTTTTTTGGCGCGAGGAAAAAGAGTGGCGAGATTTTGGGAAAGCATGGTTCTACGTTTTGGAGTTTTGATGAGTGCTTCAATCATGGCGACAAAATGATCGGGGGATATTTTTTTTTGCGCCACCACAACACCCGCGTCGTGCTCGTGAATGAGCTTGGCATTTGCTTCTTGGTGGGTTTCGGGCATTGGAATGACGACCGCCGCTTTTGTATTGACGGCAAGCTCGGTTAACACCCCCATGCCCGCCCGGGTGACGACGAGATCGGCAGCAGCATAGGCATCGGCGAGTTCGGGGCCGAGGAATTGCCGAGGGTGATACCGAGGTTGTAGGTTGTAGGTTCTAGGTTCTAGGGATTGAGTGCGTGAGCCGGTGACATGGATGATTTGAGAAAATTGAGTGAGCGCAGGGAGCGTACCGGTGATGAGTTGATTAAGAAAGCCCGACCCCGTGCCGCCGCCCAAAACCAACAGGGTTGGCAGCTCCTTTTCTAGGCAAAAATACTGCTCGGCGCTTTCTACAGAACCACTCGTAACCTGGTTACGAATGAACGCGCCGACGACGGTAATCGGTAACTGGTAATTAGTAATTAGTAATTTTGATTTTTTGAATTTATTATCATCTCCAGGGCGTACCGAGAGGACGAGTGAAGCGGTGGGGAGCATGAGGCGATTCGCGAGACCAACAATGACATCTTGTTGGTAAAGCACGACTGGAGTCCGCAAAACCCACGCAGCCCATGCGACGGGAACGGCTACGTAGCTACCGGCAGTGAGAACGGCGCAGGGTTTTTCTTGAAGTAGAAGTAGGAGTGATTGAAAAAAACCAACAAGGATGAAGAATGGATCAAAAAGGTTCCGGAGATCCGCATACCGACGAAGTTTCCCGGATGCGATCGTTCGAAAGTGCAGCGAACGATTCGGGTTAAGAGCACCACGCACAAACTCTTGTTCCTTTCCCCAATGACCTCGCGTCCCCACCCACACAACCCGGTCATCGGGAAACATTTCAAGCAACGACAACAAAGGGCTGATGGAGCCCCCGGTTCCGCCTGCCGCTGCGATGAAGGTGTGGGAGTGCATAGCAGTGAGTAACTGGTAATTCGTAACTAGTAATTAACGGATGATGTGCCAAATTTCACAATTACTTAATTATCAATTACTAATTACGGGCCCTTGTGACCCCCAACACAAACCCAAGCGCCACAAGCTCACTGACCAGGGCAGTGCCTCCGTAGCTCAACAGGGGCAACGGCACGCCAGTCAAAGGAAGAAGCCCGAGCATTGCGCCAAGGTTTAAAAAGGTTTGAAATGAGAACCAGGTAAGAATGCCGCCGATGGCGACTTTCGAAAAGCGGTCTTCGATGCTTAACGCAAGTTTGAGGAGCGTACGCCAAAATACTGCGATCGCAATAAGCAACGCCATCGTGAGGACAAATCCAAGCTCCTCCGCGATGACGGCAAACAAAGAATCCGATTGCACTTCAGGCAGGTACTGAAACTTTTGGATCGAATGCGCTAATCCCCTACCCCACAACCCGCCCGAGCCGATCGCAATGAGTGCTTGATGCAGTTGATAGCCGGCACCTTGCGGATCGTAGGCGGCATTCCAAAAAACGAGCAGACGATTTAAACGGTACGGTGCAGCAACAACCACCGCAGCAAGTACCGCCACCGCGGCAAGAACGAGCACACCCATCGAGACGAGCGATCCGCCCGCAAGAAAATACATAGCCAGTGCGATACCCACGAGCACCGACAGGGTCCCAATGTCGGGCTGCAGCACCAACAGCACGACGATCGGAAGGAGAATGAACAAAAACGATCCCACATCACGTCGATGCTGCGCCCACCACGCTAACATCAAGATCAACGTAAATTTTGCCAGCTCGCCGGGCTGGAATGAAATACTCCCGACCACAATCCAACTCTTGGTTGGGCCGATCCCCTTTATTCCCGGCAAGAGCGTCACCACGAGCAACACGAGGCTTGCGGCGTAGAGCCATGGGGCCATGCGCCGCCAAAAGTTGAGCGGCAACTGTTTGGCGATCACAAAAAAAATAATCCCCGGCACAACACCAAAGAATACCTGATGCTTGAGGTAGAAATATGAGTCGCCAAAGCGCTCAAAGCCAACCACGTTTGAAGCCGACGCAAGCAAGATCAACCCGACCGCAAGGAGCAATCCGCTTAACGCAAGGAGAATATCGCGCTGGATGGTGAGGGGGCGCATACCTTCACCTCAATATATCAAGCAACGCCAAGATCAGGCCGAACACTGCAGCGACGATTGCGATAATCCAAAACCGCATGACAATTTGGGGCTCTTTCCACCCGATCGCTTCAAGATGGTGATGAAGGGGTGCGGAACGAAAAATTTTGCGGCCAAATACTTTGCGTGAAAAAATTTGAATAATCACCGAGAGCGATTCCAGCACGAAGAGTAGCCCAATAAGCGGCAGCAGCAATGCCGCGTTCGTGAGCATGGCAACCACGCCTAACGTCACGCCTAAGGCCATCGCACCGGTGTCGCCCATAAAAAACTGGGCCGGGTGGATATTGTACCAAATAAAGGCGAGCAGTGCGCCCACAATCACGCCGCAGAATGCCGCTAAATCCACCTTGCCCTGCGCAAACGCGATGGCACCATAGGCACCGAACGCCGCAAGCAAGGTACCGGCAGCTAATCCATCAAGGCCGTCGATTTCATTGACCGAAAACGCCGTCGACACAATGACGATAAAAAAAAGCGGCACGTACCACAAGCCGATCGTCACATCGCCGAAAAATGGGATGCGAAGAATATCCCACTCGAGTTTCACGTAAAACCAGTATGCGCCGAGTGCAGCAACGATGGAGTAGAGTAGGAGGCGATGGCGTGCCCGGAGTCCGCCGCCGGAGGGCCCGATCGCATAAATGTTAAAAAGATCATCACAGAGCCCGACGATGGCAGCGGCGATCAAGGCACCGAGCGGCAAATAGGTCTGGGGACGAGAAAGAAATGAGAGGGTCGAAAAACCTGATCTCGGAAACAGGGTTCCCAGCGCTGCGAGTCCCAATGCTAACAGCAGCGTCGTTGCCCAGACAAGGACCCCGCCCATGGTCGGCGTCCCTGCTTTTGCCTGGTGCAGCTCGGCATAGACGGGGGTTTGACTCGCGGGACGAATGCGCTTGCCCAGACGATACTTCTTCAGCAGACGAATAAACAATGGCGCCGCACTCATGGCTAACAGAAACGAAAGCGCCGTGAGAGAAAAAATTTTGATAATGACGACGGTGGTCATGGCAGCGGTCAACTCGATGGCTGATAGAGGGCAACGCGGAGACTCGCCATCGTGCCCAACAGCAGAAACAATGCGGTCATGACCGTGAGCGCAACAATCGGGGCGCGCATCGCCGGAGCCTGATCGATTCGAAGCAGCAGCGCATTTATCACGATGATCGCAACATTAACGGCCACTGCAGCAAAGAGCCACTGCCAGGAACCAACGGCGACCACCCCCACTTCAGCATTCATGCGCAGCGGAAGCGGGCCCGGTAACGATGCGAGCGATGGAATTGCGGCAACGACAATCGACGCCTGCAACGCCGCAAACAAGATCGCCACGAGCATGAAGGCGCGCAGGCGTTGAGACGTCATGGACGTTAGAACATGATATCCTCTTCGGCGCGTTTGTAGGGGTAGATCTCGTCGGGAGAAAACCAGTATTCAATTTCGTGACTCGCCTCTTCGGGTGTTTCAGATGCATGGAGCAGGTTGCGGACCGCGCGTTTATCGCGATTGGCGGCGGCGGCAGAATCCACGGAATAATCTCCACGGATCGTGCCCATCTCTGCTGCTGATGGCATGGTCTGGCCAGCGAGCTTGCGTACCATATCAACCGCGTGAATTCCTTCAACGACCATCTTCACCACCGGGCCCGAGGTCAGCCCTTCAATGAGCCAGCCGCGCACCATGCCGCCAATGACGTTCGGATCGTCGGTGCCGAGTTCCTTGATCGCGTCGTAGCCGTATTTTGCGTAGGTTGAGAGAGTCTTTTCTCCGAGTCTTCGAATCCACGCCGGATCTTTCGGATAGTGTCCGTCAACCTTCTCTTTGGTTGCGCGAAGCATCCCAAGAGCAATCAGTTTTAGCCCGCGCTGTTCAATGCGACGGATGATTTCGCCAGAGAGTCCTCGCTTGACGCCGTCAGTCTTAATCAAGAGAAATGTGCGTTCTTCTTTGGGGTGGCGTTGGGTCATATCAGGGTGTGGGATAAAGTCGTGGCCAGAGTATACCCCAAAGAGTGAAAAGTGGCAATCTGCCCCCCGTACCCTTTCCTCCGGCCACCGCCCGTGTGCCACCCCCACCCCCGCATCCCCATGCTGGTTTCACGCTCCGTGCCAAAAGCTCGGCACACCATTGTGCTCGACGCAAAAACCGTAACTCGTCGCTCGGCTACTCCCTTCGGGCTTTCCTCGCATCCTCGAACAGGACTCTTTTGCTGCACAATGGTGGCGAGCTGTTGCACTCCGCTATCGAAACCCCAGGGGATCGCGGGGGTGGGGGTGAGCGATCGATCACATCCCTTCCCACAGCCGTTTGCTCTCCGGCTCCATAGCGCAGTGACCCAGCCCGGCCGAATTTTTTCAGCCCGGAGCGCTTGTCCGAGGAACTCCACCATCACGACGGTGGAGGACGAATTATGGAGTGTGCGTCACCGAGGAAAGTTTCGTGCCGGGCGTTTGTCACGGAGCGAGGACCGGGAGGAAACGGCAGGGGGGTGTGGAGTGAGGCACAACACTCTATCGTGAAAAGTTATCCGAAACAAATGCCATACGCCAACAGATGAAGAGAAATGATACATAATACAGGATGATGATCGGCGCGGGAATAGCGCCCACAGTAATACTTGCATACGGAATGTCGGCAAAGGCATGAATCAACTCCCCAAACCATCGAAATAAAAAGTCGACAAGCGGAGCCATCAATGTTGCAAACGGCATAAAAAGATTTGCGCTCGCAAGATACAGAATACCCGCCACCAGTAAGAGTGGCGAAACGAGCAGCGCCACGACGTTTGCAATGGGTGCAATGAGCGAGACAGAGCCGAATGCCCACAGCAACAGCGGGGTGGTTGCAAAAATGGCGGCGATCGAACTGGCTGCAATGCTCCGCAACGACATGAAGCGCTCCCAGCGAAAACGAATCGCGAGCGCATCGTCCAATGGTTGAGAAAACACAATGATCCCCGCACTTGCAAGCACCGAAAGCTGAAAGCCAATGGTAAACAGGGCAAGCCACGGATCCGCGATGAGCATCGCTGCAGTGATGAGAAAGAGAATATGAAGCGCCTTGCGAGGCCGTACCGCAACTTCTGCAGCATAGATCGAAAGCGATGCCAAGAAACCGCGCACTGCAGACGGAGGAAATCCGATCATGGCCAGGAAAAAAAATAACATTCCCACAATCGCAGGTAACAAGAAGGAACGCGACATTCCCACCATGCTACCCAATGCAAGCAAAAAACCGGCAAGGAGAGAAAAATGTGATCCCGAGACCACGAGCAGGTGCAAGGTGCCGGTTCGTTGGAAACTCTCCGTGATGCTCGCATTCGTACTGGAATCAACACCCAACACCGTGCCTTTGAGCAGGCCGGCAGCGACGGGAGAAAGATACTGCCCTGCGCTGCCCGCAAGCGTATCGCGGACCTGTTCGGGGATGGATCGAATGCGAGACCATCGTGACGGCATACCTGCAACCGTCAGTGTCGTCGCTCGACATGTCCCCTTCACATGTTCCTCAAGACTACGGAATTCCAGCGCATACGGACCCCGAAGTCGAGCCTGCGAATTTGATATGACCGGACGTAACCGGCAGTAGACCGAGGCAGTCATTCCCCGCTTGACTGATGCATCATTCGATCCCTGAACCGTCACATTCCATCCATCGCTGCGGTCATGAAGCAAAAACGATACGCCAAATCGATCCTGCGTTGGCGTGCTCACGACCACGCCAAAGAACTGTTGGGGCCTCGGGAGAAAAACCGGCAGCGGTGTTATGCCAAAATCAAAACGGATCACCCCAAGCAGTATGCCCATTCCGATGTATACAATCCTGCGTTGACGTGATGTCCATGCATCAACAACAAGACCTGTCACACACAACACAAGAAGAAAAAAACTCACTGGCGACGAGAACCATGAAAATTCCTTATAGGCCGATTCGGAACGAACAAAAAATACGATCGATCGCACGAGCACGCCAGCCACAAAGCCAACGGCAAGAAACCGGATTCGTATACTCCAAGGTATCAGCATAAAAACAAGGACCCCGAGCGCGGTCGGGGTCCCCTTAATCCTTCTCCTTTCAAGAAGGATTTATTTCTTCTTTGCGGCACTCGCTGCTTTGCTTGCAGCCGATGTTGCCTTGCTGCTAGCGGACACTGCTCGATCAATCGCCTTCTGCATAGTATCGGCAGTTTTCAACATCGCTTTCGCAATCGTTGTCACTTGTTTTGCGCTCTTCTGTGCGCTCACCAATTGCTTTCGCACAGTGACCACAAGTGTCGCAGCATCCCTATCGGCCAACACTGCGACTTTCACAGCGGCGCGAGCCTCACTGACTGCAGCTTGAGCAACTTTCAAGGACGCTTGAAGGGTTCTCTTTTGAGAAGCAGACAAGCCTTTTCTGCTCTGATCCTTCTGGATGGTTCTTACCGCCACGTCAGTCGTCTTCAGTGCCGTCTCTGCAAGCTTCACTGCGCTGCTGGAAGCCTTGCGAGCATCGGTCACGCTCTTTGAGAGCAAGTTGGCAATCTGAAGTGACGTCGTTGGATCAGACTTCTTGGCTAGGGTCGCTCTGGCGCTCTGAATATCTTTCCCAAGGCTCTGAGCGGCCTTTTGTTCCTCTTTCACACCCTGTGCAGGAGCGGCCGGTTCAGGAGTAACAGTCACCGTTGGAGTTGTCTGCACTGGTTCTGGAGTCACGGTGGTTGTTGGGCTCGGGCTTACACCGACTGACGTTGCTGAACCGCCGCCTCCACCACCTGATCCCCCTGATGCAGCACCCGTTGTTGCAGTACCCCTCAATGCGGTTGCACTCAAGTTGTTGTTGGTGTCGTAGGAACGAACATTGATTGAATAGCTTGTGCTTGGAGTTAACCCGCTTAATGTGACACTTGTTGAGGTCGTCGTGCTATCAGTGAGTACACAGTTCGATGGAGTCGAGGTGCCGGTTGTGTAGCAGTACCCACTCAAGTTATTCAAGCTCGTGCTCGATCTCGTGAGTGTGGGCGCGGTCCAGCTAAACACGAGCGACGTTGTGGCCACTGTTGCCGAGAGACCTGTTGGAGGATTCGGCAGATCATTAGACGAAGTGTGACTTGCGTTAAAGCCATACGCCCCGAGGTAGTACCCGTAGTTCCCGGCGGCCTGGTTTAAGGCTTGCACGGTACGGTTAAACAAAAGGGAAGAAAGCACAAACAGCACCATAACGGCGCTGCCGACTGGCCCGGGCCATTTGCCCCTCGCTTGATTCGAAGATTTTTTTAAGATTTCCATACAGTTTATATTAACGTTAATTTATTGCTAATTAATCTCGCCTCGTATACTATACCAAGCACTCTTAATCTCTCTTTTTTGGAGATCTTAAAGAGTACAGGAGATAAAAAGATTATCTATATTTATCCACAACAATAAAACTATTATACATACTTACAAAAATGAGGGCAACGGCCTACTTATGCACAGAGGAATTATCACACGATGGCTTGGAGATTACAAGAAAGACCTTGCCAAGGGAGTGCTTTTTGTGGCATTACTGTTTTTTTGTATACACGGCCTGATGCCCGTACAATACCAGGCGATTTTTTTACTATACGCGATCTTCATCTTTGCAATGCTCCACACACAACTCTCGAACCCAGCTGAAACGGAAAATATACCCCCCCTGTCGCGACGATTTGGATCCGTCCTTACGGTTGGGGCACTCATCCTGTTTACCCTTTCGAGAGCGATTCCCTTCCTACGCTACGGACCCGCACCCTTAGGCTACGACACCGGATTCTACCTGCAATACTTCGCGACGATTATACCAGCTGGGCGTATCAGTGACGCCATTCTTACCGGCAGTATTGCCTATACCCCCTGGTTCCCCCTGCATTACCTGGGCTTCTCAGGACTTACGATACTGGACTTTCTTCACCTGTTGCACCAAGTCATGCTTTTGGGTGCCGTATACTTTTTACTTCACTCACTACCATTCGGAAAACGATCTATGATCGGTAGTGCAGTCGGAATCTTTCTTTTTAGTATCTCCATTACCCAATTTATGGGGTTTTGGTGGATGTTCTACAAACAATCAATGGCGTTGCCATTCTTAATCCTTGCGCTTGGTCTCTTTCTTCGACAGTCGTGGCTGGCAATCCCCATTGCGGCCGTGGGCGCAGCAATCCACCTCCAGAGCGCGATTCCGTTCGGGGTTGCATTCACGCTCTTTCTTGTGTGGCAGATCGTGATGGCGCTCATCGAGAGGCGTCCCATTGACCGCGAACTTTGGATACTCACACTCGGAGGGGCGCTCGCTGCCCTCCTCCTTATTATTATTAAAGGTCCACAGGATTTACTGGGATACCTCACCTACTTCCAATCACTCGGCGGATTAGCCAGCAATGCTCCAGATGGAGGCGCCATACAAGCGCAAGGACTCTTTATTCCCTTTTCAACCGCTCGCTTAAATCTTCTTTTCATCCTTCCGTTCGGGTTACTCGGAGTACTCAACGCCCGACGATGGTTGTGGAGCGATCACCGATCTCGAAATGCCTTTTTACTGATACTTTTCGTTGTCTCGCTTATCCTTTCCGCATTCCCATTCATTTACCAGAACCGCTCGCTGGTGGTCCTCGATCTTATCTTTATCGTCCTTGCCACCTACCCCGCGACACTCTTTGTCGAGCGATGCATGGCGGGGCGAACGGATCGCGCGACGCTCTCACTGCTTGGATTTGGCCTTGTGCTTTGGAGCACCTTGGTGATCACGAACCAGCCGCCGCAGCTCTACCCCGACGAACGGTTAGAACTCACCGCTCTCGAGCAGCGTATCCGGCCGGGAAAAGACTACGCGATGGCAACCTCATCCATCTACACTCCTTGGGTATTTGCCTTTACAAACTTTCGCGACACCATTGCTCCGGGCTGGCTTTTTTGGAATAAATGGGATTACCCCACATGGCAAAAATTCTGGCTCACGAGTAATGACCAAGAACGCGATTGGCTTCTCGAGGCCTACGGGCCGGGAGATATCTATATGTTTGTCGGCAGACATCAGCAAATGTCGCTCAGTTTCCAACGTTTTCTTAAAAATGATGCTCATGTTCAGCCCGTCAGCCCCCATATCTGGCGCTACTCGCAGACGATACAGCAGACCCCCCCTCCACCACTGTTATGACAATACTCACGATGCTCACGATCGCCGTGGTGTTCCCATTCCTGTTCTGGATCCCTGGATTTTTTCTCGCAAAGTCTCTTCTCCCAAATCTCAATCGCCTAGAAACTACGACGCTCGCCGTCATCATTTCTCTTGCCCTACTTGCAACAACCCTCTCCGGAATTGAAAAACTACAACACAAAATAACTCCGCAACGGACGATGGTCGCCGTCGGCAGCATCAACCTTGCTGCGCTCGTCGTGTGGTCAACACGAAGACGCTTCTTCACGAAACGACGCGAACACCCTGATTCTTTCGAGCGTTGAGTGCAAATTCCACAAAAAATGCAGCAAAAATACCGAAGAGAAACCCAAGAACCGCAGCAAATGCAAGCGTATTCCGAATCGGGGCCGGCTGAGACCGGAGCTGGCGCTGTGGCGGAAACAAAACCTGGGTGATTTTCAACGTATCAATATTGAGTTGAATCTCATTGACGAGTCGCTGCTGTTCTTTTTCTTTGCGCTCATTTTCAATTTGCTGCTTCTCAAGATCTTCACGATCACGCCGCACTTCGACGTTGAGCTGTTCCTCAAAATCCCTCTTTTTCTCACGCTGACGTTGAATATCACCGTCAATGATGAAAAAAGTGCTCACCGAAGGCTCGGTCACTCTGGGGTTGCTCGTTCCGGACGAGAGCAGTACCGATCGCTTCTGTTCCAAATCGTTGATGGCGTCAGCAGCCTCCCCAATCCGGCTTTGCAACAGCGCAGCCTGATCATCAATGCGACGAAATTTTGCAGGAAAAAACTTTTGCTCTTGCTGCAATGCCTCGAGTTCAATCTCAGCGCGGTTCTTATCACTTCTAAGACTACTGCGCAATGCTTCTTCTTTTATCTTTTGACTCTTCAGCAACAAATCAATCACGCGCTGTTCTATTCCAAGGAGATCCTTTGTCGCGCTCGCGCCTCCAAACGCGTGGAGGGTCAGCAGACCAGCGCTGTCCGCCAAGTCGGCGTCCACACCATAGCGCGTCTCTTCATACCCGTTTTTCTCGGCATGTTCGGAGAGTGCTTGTGGAATAAACGCGCCTTGAATTTTTGCACGGGCTTCCTCGGGAGTTCCCGCAGAACCAATTTCTATGACCGCAATGTGAGGGAACGGTTCTGGCGAAGAACGAACACGGTGCAGAAAACCACCCACGACAAAAACCGCGGTCATAATAACGACGACTGGCCATCGTTTCACGAGGACATTCCAGTAGTCGCGCAGGGGGTGTTCTTCAACGATCGGGCTGGGTTGATCCATAGCTTTCTTGTCTTACCACAGGAGGTGCTTACCCGTCTAGAGCCGCCCAGTCACCCAGTAGCCGATCAACCCAACCCACTCGTTGAGACTCGTAATTGAAGAGCTAAAACTATCGATAGTGGGGAATGCGGCGCGAAAACTCCATTGGAATGGTTCAGGCGTCTCATCAACGCTTTCGGGTACCGCTGTGATGCCATGTTTCTTCATGACACGGATCGAACGGGGCATATGCTGGGCTGATGTGACTAAGATAATTCGATATTCCGATGCTGCTGGAAAATGCTCCTTGAGCATTTTCTGGGTCGCTAAACCATTTTCATAGGTGTTTCGTGAGGTTCCATCCTGCCAGATCTGTTCAGGGACAACGCCAGCAACAACTGCAGTGCCGCTGGCAAGCGCCGTCTCGACACCAGGAAGTTCCGTTGGATCAGTCGGCCCGCTCGTGTAGAAGAGCGGGAGGACACCATGAAATTCATGGTAGAGTGCGATGCCACGCTCAAGCCGATGCATACTGGCGACATTCAACCGGTTTGGTACATAGACACCGCTGCGACGCTCGAGGTCGCCACCCAAAATAACAATCGCCTGCTCTCGACCGTTTCGCGTGAGCGAACGATGGAGGTCGAACGTCTCTAAACCACGAGCGAGGATGTATGCAACCGGAGCAAGCGAAAGCCCAACATAGAGCACGAGGGTCAGACATAACACCGCTTGGGCCGCTCGATGACGATGTCGCCGCAAGAGAAGGAAGGTTATACCCATTCCCAGTGCGATAAGCCCCGGGGGCATGAAAAGGAGCTTTGCACTGGTGACGAATAGAAACATTGTCGTCGTAGATTTATGAGGAGTTCCGATCCCCAGTACGGAGCGTGAGCGCCCGCGTCAACGGCACAACGACCTCTAAGGACGGGGGGTGTATGAACCAGTGGACATACTCTTGCAACAACTGACGCACTGCGACACTCTCCCCGTTGCTCGATGCAACAAGACTGCGAAAACGTGAGAGCGCCTCTTCGACCTGTGCAACCGTGTATGGATCTTTCATTGAGGCAACGAACACTTTCTCGTGACGGGTCGCGACGGTTCCTTCTTCTGCAGTGAGGACCTCTTCAAAAATTTTTTCTCCCGGTCGCAACCCAACAAACTCAATCGCTAAATCCCGATGCGGCTCAAGCCCATGGAGACGTAATAGCTCTTCGGCGAGCTCGACGATGCGCACCGGTTTGCCCATATCGAGTACCATCACATCCCCTCCTCGCCCGATCACACCCGCCTGAAGCACGAGCGAGACCGCCTCGGGAATGGTCATGAAATACCGAACCATGTCTTTATGCGTCACGGTGAGCGCCTCACCCTTTTGAATTTGCTCTAAAAACATTGGCAAAACACTCCCGCGCGATCCGAGCACATTCCCGAACCGCACTGAAATATATTCGGTCTTTCCGAGCGCGTTAAAGGCCCTGCAGATATCTTCGGCCATCCGCTTCGTGGCACCCATGATACTCGTCGGCCGAACCGCCTTATCGGTCGAGATCATAACAAACCGCGACACTCCCCACGTGAGTGCCGCACGGGCAATGATGTAGGTGCCCATAATATTCACCTTCACCGCCTCGCCTGCAGTCTCTTCCATCATCGGCACATGCTTATATGCTGCGGCATGAAAGAC
>OBEQ010542360.1_pt1 | contig 17299 bp, 22 predicted proteins | sample 1670901 | NCBI WGS metagenome assembly OBEQ01 (sample SAMEA104232315, study PRJEB22302) | groundwater metagenome | biome: forest; feature: aquifer; material: groundwater | place: USA | collected 2011-08-07 | depth 5.4 m
CGCGCCTCCACAAGAATAGCCAAACGTAAATCATCCTCCTTCTGACCCCAAGCGGAAACAACGATGCGCGGCTTCGCCGAGATAACCTCCTCAAATAGTTCCACAGGTTTTGACGGGGGGAGGCGGCTGGCAAGAGAGGCGTAATTCTGAGATTTGTATGACTCGAGAAGTGCTTTGGCGCGAATCTCACCCTGGCTCCATGCTTCACTTTTCACGGCATCGAACGAAAAGCTCAGCTACGACCACCAGCAGGTGGGCGTTAGCTGGAGCGTCTGGTTGGCCTTATGAAAACATCATTTCCATCTCATATACCTGGAATAAAGATCGCTCGTAGAGTTATTAAGCAGGTGTCTATTTTTGGTGATACGGCCATTATTGTGGTTCGAGGAAAGGGGGAGGTAAAAGCTATTTGTGACGCAATGTTTAATAGGACATCGCCTGCTTTGGTTCAAATGTGTCCGGAGGAAGGAGTTGAACTCCTATAACTTCACTCTCAACAAAGAATTGAACATCTTCATCATGATCACTCTCAAAAACATATTGATTTCCCTCTCGCCTATAACGCTGGGCGGTCACAATCGCTTCCCGGTTATCACGAAGAAAAACCTTGTAAAGATTCATAACTTTAAGGCCAACGATAAAGCTCAGCTACGACCGCCAGCAGGTGGGCGTTAGCTGCAGCGATTGGTTCGACTATTCTATGTCTGTAACTTCGAATTCAATTCCTCCAAAACGTTTTGCGATGCAATTGTAGACCCATGCAAACAGAGCTATAAAAATAAATCCTACAACAGCCATAATCACAGGCATAGCTAAATAAATGAAGCCCATTATCTTTATCTGACTGTTTCCAAAGATGACCATAAAAATGCCAGCGATGGAATAAAGAAATCCGAGGAGGATATAAAATATAGTCATTACTTTGCTCGTTTGAAATACTGAGATATTAGTTATTTGTTTTTTCATAAATTAGTTAGTCGAACCACTGATTAACAAGTAAGTTTACCTGATAATTTGATAATACTCGTTTAAACAGGTAAAAATACTTACATTGGTTATTGTTTTCATTTCTGAATTTGAATTTGAACCCTATCCCATGCAAATGGTCGAGTCAACCCCGAAATTGATGGATGAGGTGCGCGATTTTATGCGTCGACGGCATTATTCCATTCATACCGAACGTAGTTACTGTGAATGGATTCGACGGTTTGTTCATTATCACAAAATGAAATCACGTGAGGACTTGACGGGAGGCGAGGCCAAAATCACAGATTTTCTGACACATCTGGCCAAGGACCTGGATGTATCTGCATCCACTCAAAATCAGGCAATGAATGCGCTCGTTTTTCTTTACCGGCAAGTTCTGGGTCAGCCACTTGAGGAGACGATTGATGCCGAACGTGCTTCCCGCCCACCCCGTGTTCCAGTTGTTTTGACGCGCCAAGAAGTGACTCAAGTTCTTGCACTCCTGACTGGTGTCCATCAGCTTGTGGTGAAGTTTCTTTATGGTTCTGGATTGAGAATTGTGGAATGTCTACGACTACGAGTTCAGGATATTGATTTCCAATTGAAAGCCTTGACCCTCCGGGATGGTAAGGGTGGGAAGGATCGAGTGAGCACTTTTCCGGAAAAATTAATCGAACCATTGGAGGGACATCTCAAGCGAAATCGTCTAATCCATGAGCAAGATCTTGCCGAAGGATTTGGCGAAGTTTATTTGCCTCATGCTTTATCACGGAAATATCCAAACGCCGGTCGTGAATGGAACTGGCAGTATGTCTTTCCTGCAACGCAGCGTTCCGTGGATCCACGTGGCGGTGTCACTCGTAGGCATCATCTCGATGCGAGTTCAATCAATCATGCAATCCGCAAAGCTGTTCGCCATGCTGGAATTGCCAAACATGTGACGGCACACACGTTTCGCCATAGTTTTGCAACGCACCTCTTGCAGCGTGGCACGGATATTCGTACGATTCAGGCGCTTCTGGGACACCAGGATATTTCGACCACGATGATTTATACTCATGTGCTTCAACAAGGAGGACAGGGGGTTCGAAGTCCGTTGGATGATCTCTTATGAATCTTCCCGCAGCAAGCGGGGTATTCGGCGAAGGCGAATAAATTCTAATGGATAAAATCTTTTACATCACCACGCCGATTTACTATGCGAATGACCGTCCTCACGTTGGTCATGCCTCGACCATGGTTTTGGCCGATGTGCAAGCACGTTATCAGCGTCAACAAGGACAGTCAGTTTTTTTTCTCACAGGCCTTGATGAGCATGGCAACAAAGTTCAACAAACTGCAGAAAGACGTGGGATCTCGCCCCAACAGCATTGTGATGAAATGACACCCCAGTGGCAGAGTTCTTGGAAGGCGTTGAATATTTCCAATGATGATTTTGTGCGCACGACTGAACCACGCCACGAAACCGTGGTGCAACGGTTTCTTACTGAATTGAATCAAAAAGGGGAGATCTACAAAAAAAGATATCACGGTTGGTACAGTAAGACTGCAGAACAGTTTGTGACGGAAAAGGAGAGGGTTGATGGAAAATTCCCAACGCATTTTGGTGAAGTGGTTGAACTTGAAGAGGAAAATTATTTCTTCAAGATGAGTATCCACCAAGAGTGGTTGGTCCATTACATTCAAGATCACCCTGACTGGATTCAACCCATGAACCGCCGCAACGAAGTTCTTGGCACACTCCAGAAACCTTAGGAAGATCTGTGAATTTCTCGCCCTAAGGTGCGGCTTACATGGGGAATCCCCTTTCCCTTTGATCCGGATTATGTCACCTACGTTTGGGTTGATGCCCTTGTGAGTTACCTTTCGGTGATTGGATATGGAACGGATCGTTTCGCAAATTTTTGGCCGGCCAATGGTCATCTTATTGGGAAAGACATTCTTACCCCACACGCTATTTATTGGCCGACAATGCTGCATGCTCTAGGTATCTCCATGCCAGAACGGATTCTGGCGCATGGTTGGATGCTGATGGGTCGTGAGAAGATGAGTAAATCCATTGGTAACGTAGTGAGTCCACAAGATTACATCAGCCGTTTTGGGGCGGATGCGCTTCGTTATTTTATTTGCCGGGAGCTACAATGGGCCAATGACACTGATTTTACAGAGGAACGTTTCTTGCAGCGTTTCAATGCTGATCTTGCCAATGATCTGGGAAACTTAGCGAACCGTTCCTTGTCGATGATCTATCGTTATTGTAACGGAATCGTGCCCGAGTTGGGTGGAACGACTTCTGCCGACGACGATTTACGGAAGGTAACAATCAGTGCCTTTGACGTTTACCATAAGGAAATGAACGCCTTCGCGTACGGTGCTGCCCTTGAAGCAATATGGCAACTTGTTTCGCGTGCCAATCGGTATGTGGAAGAGAATGCACCCTGGAAGTTGGCAAGGGATGCGTCTAGGAAAGAACGGTTGGAGACGGTGCTCCATCTCTTAGCAGAAACGGTGGCAGTTCTTTCTTATCTGATATCGCCTTTTATGCCGGAAACTGCTCAAAAAATGGCGGCTCAACTTGGGACGAATCATTTACCGGAAGCTCAATTGCAATTACTCAATGTCCTTCCTGCCGGTCATGTTGTGGGGCAGGTTTCTCCTCTTTTCCCACGTCATGAGAAAGAGCAAAAATGATTACACATCTTTTCCCCTTTCTGATCAGGGAGTTTACGCATTTGAGATTGCCGCGTCGGCCTTGGAGAAGGCCTTCTCGCAATGACAATCCGCCTTTTTTAGGATTATTTTCCTGTCATTGCGAACCAGGGTGAATGGGGGGTGAAGCAATCTCAGTTCAAATGTGTAAGCTCTGCCTTTCTGATAAGCTTGCATTGCAATTATTTTATGCTTCTTTATTAAGGACCTAAGGAATTCTTATGAAATCACTTCTGTTGCGTGTATTTTTATCGGTAGTTTTTGCAGCTTCTTTAATCGCTGATGAAAATGGTTGGATGAGCGATTATGGTAAGGCTCTCGAAAAAGCGAAGGTAGAAAGAAAGCTTATCTTGATAGACTTCACCGGTTCCGATTGGTGTGGTTGGTGCATCAAATTGAACAAAGAGGTTTTTAACCAGCCTCAGTTCAAGGATTACGCGAAGAAAAACCTTGTTCTTTTGGAGATAGATTTTCCGAGGAGAAAATCTCAACCCGCCCAGTTAAAGAAACAAAATAAGGAACTTGCCCAAAAATATAACGTCGATGGATATCCCACCATTGTTGTACTAGATTCTGATGGTAAACAAATCGGAACGCTAGGCTACATGAAGGGAGGAGCGTCGCATTTCGTTACAGCTTTGGAAAAGTTAAAAGTCTGATCCAACTGGTCATGCCTCTTTCTTCTAAGTGGTTCGAGGAAGCGAAGTGAAGCCTTCGGAAGTTCTCGCAGTTTTCAAAAAAACGGGGGCTTTATTGGAAGGTCATTTTGTTTTGCGATCAGGTTTACACAGTCGTCAGTTTTTCCAATGCGCCTTAGTTCTTCAACACGTCACTCTTGCGACAAAGCTTTGTAAGGCACTTACCCATTTAGTGGATCTATCCCAAGTGGATGCAGTGATTTCACCTGCTTTGGGGGGGGTCATTATGGGACAGGAAATTGCTCGTATCCTTGGCAAACGACATATTTTTGCGGAGAAGGAGGATGGGAAACTTATTTTACGTCGTGGGTTTGTCATTTCGCCTCGTGAGCGCTTTTTGATTGCTGAGGATGTGGTAACGGAAGGAGGACGTGTGAGGGAAGTCATGAAAATTGTCCGTTCTCATGGCGGAATAGTTTCAGTGGTTGCAGTTCTTGTGGATCGCTCGACTGCCCCTGTTGATTTTGGAGTTCCTTTTCATTCTCTCATCAAAATGCAAATCGAAACTTTTCCACCAGACCAGTTGCCACACGATCTTGTTGCGATTCCTGCAGTGAAGCCTGGTAGTAAGTGATTAGAAAATGATGTTTATTTTGTGCTGTTAAGGAAGGGAAATGATCGATCGTTTGTCATCCATAAAAACACGGAGGGAGAAAAGGTGGGTTTATCTTTGGGCCGTTGTTGTGTGGCTTTTTGGGATTGCTTTGTTGTTGGTAGGTGGGGAGATCGTCATGCGTTGGGTTCGTCCAGACCTTGTTCCTTCCCACCAGCTAGAAAATATTCCGGATCCCTTTATCGGCTGGCGTTTTCGTTCTTGCCAAGAGGTTGTAGGAAAGACTGAACATGGAGAACGACGGCACACGTGTGTTAATGCTTTGGGCTTCCCGGATACAGACCATGATTTAGAGAAATCCCCTCATACAACTCGGATTGTTTTCCTAGGAGATTCCTTTACAGCCGCGACTCATGTGGATATGGACGATTCATTTGTCGCAGTAACTCGTTGCACGTTACAAACCAGCGAACCAACAAGACGGTTTGAGACATTGAATTTTGGTCAGTCAGGATTTGGCACTGCGAACGAATATCTCACATGGAAGTATTATGCTGCTTCCTTTCAACCCGACTCTGTGGTGTTGGCCTTTTTCTTGGGTAATGATGTTGCCAATAATCTTCTCGATTATCCCACGGAAAGCTTTTGTTCCCCAAAGTTTGAAGTGATGAATGGCCAGGTAAGATCCACTCCATTTCACATAGGTCTAAGTGCTGAAGCCAAACAGCGACAGAATCGGAATTGGTTTTATCGGGCATTTTTGGCTCCCTCTCTTTTATATCAGCAATACCGGCTTTTTGCTCGCGATATTCGAAATATGTTTTTTTTGAAACGATCGCGCAAAGTTCGAGCGTATGATTTAAAAAAACATTTTTGGAAGCGTTCCTATGCCCCGATTGATTGGCAAGTTTATCTACATGATCCCAGTCCTGAATTTGAAACAGCGTGGCAAGTTACGGAAGCACTTTTGGTAAAGTTACGCGATGAAGTCCATGCCGCACACGCTTCTTTTTATGTGGCGTTGCTTCCTGGAATGGAAGCGATCGATCCAAATGGCTTTCGTGCTTCTTTCAACCGATACCCTGGAATCGAGCAGTATCACTTCGATTTGGATTGGCCTCGTCAACGCCTCCTTAGTTTTCTCGCCCGACAAAAGATTCCTACCATTGACTTAGTGCCGGTGTTTCAAGCCGAGCTGAAAAAGACTTCTGTTTTCGATTTATATTTTAAATTCGACCGGCATTTCAGTGTTTATGGTCATCGCTTGGCAGGCGAAGCGATTGCACACCATTGGTGGGGTTTAGAACGTGGTCATGAATAATAATCCCCATAGCATTGAAAAAATACAATTTGGGAGGAAGATTTCAGATGGATGGAATATTTTCTTTTAAAAGTGAGTTTAAGAATTTGGAGGTCTTATTTCTGTGACGTGGAGGCAAACAAGAGCATCTGGGAAGTTGGCTTGATGGGTTTTTGGTTTGAAACAAGCTGAAAATCGTTTCTTTTTTGAAGAGCAAGGTTGGGTTCGAGAGAAGAGACGGCCTGTCCTTCTAAAAGATCGTTGGATTCCAGTTTCTGGAGCATTTGTTTGGCGCGATCAATCACTTCATGAGGTAACCCAGCTAAACGAGCTACTTGAATGCCGTAACTTTTATCTGCACCTCCCGGCTGGATTTTGCGTAAGAAAATGATTTGATCGTTCCACTCACGAACTGCGACATTGAAATTTTTTACGCGCGGGAAACAGCGGGACAGATTGGTGAGTTCGTGATAATGAGTCGCGAAAAGGGTTTTGGCTTGGATACGATCGTGCAGATATTCGGCCACAGCCCATGCGATCGAAATGCCATCGTAAGTGCTTGTACCGCGGCCAATTTCATCCAGGATCACAAGGCTTTTTTCGGTAGCGTTGTTCAGGATATTAGCAGTTTCGTTCATCTCAACCATGAATGTGCTCTGGCCGTGTGTAAGATCATCGGAAGCACCGATCCGAGTAAAGATGCGATCGACCAGACCAATGTGTGCTGACTTAGCCGGTACGAAAGAACCCATTTGTGCCATAAGGACGATCAGAGCGACCTGACGAATGTAGGTAGATTTACCGGCCATGTTTGGACCAGTAATGAGAATGACTTGGCTTTGTTCCAAATCGAGGCGTGTATCATTGGGAATAAAGCCACCCTTACCCATGTGGTTGGGATCAGTTTGCATGACTTGTTCCAGAACGGGATGGCGGCCGTCCACAATCTCAAGGATGTTTTTGTCATCGATGACGGGACAAACATAATGATGATGACGGGCAACTTCTGCAAAGGTTGCTAGAACATCGAGCGTTCCAATGGCACGCGCAGTACTTTGAATTGCCGCCGAATGTTGAACCGTAACTTCGCGCACTTTTTGGAAGAGTTCATACTCCAGCTTCACAGAACGTTCTTCAGCACCCAAAATTTTGTTTTCCATTTCTTTGAGTTCAGGGGTGACAAAACGTTCTCCCGTTGCGACAGTCTGTTTTCGGATATAATGAGCAGGCACTTGGGCAAGATTAGATTTTGTCACTTCAATGAAATACCCGAATACCGAGTTGAACCGGATCTTGAGGGATTTGATTCCTGTACGTTCAATTTCCTGCTGTTGAAGTTGGGCGATCCATGCTTTGCCCGAATGCATGGCGGCGTGTAGTTCATCAAGATAAGGATCGAATCCTGACTTAATGAGTCCTCCTTCTTTTAGAGCAAGAGGAGGATCATCCACAATCGCTTGTTGAATGAGATGCGAAAGTTTTGGAAATTCTTGGATATGGGTGTGTTGTTCGATTGCTAGGGCAGACTTTAGGGAAAAGGTGATCTGATGAATGGCAGGGAGCAACAGGAGCGAAAGTTTTAAGCCAATCAAATCGCGTGCATTACCTGCGTTTGTGGAGAGACGGCTTACAAGGCGTTCAAGGTCTTTGACTTCTCGCAATTTTTCTCGGAGTTCCATCAATGGCGCACCGTCTGCCGAAAGTTCAGCGACGACTTCATTTCGAGCGTGGATGAGAGGAGTCGATCGCAGAGGATGGGAAATCCAATCCCGCAGCATCCGTGCGCCCATTGCTGTTACGGTCCGGTCGAGGGCCCAAACAAGTGTAGCAGTACGATCGGTTAAATGTTGGGGTTCGAGCAATTCCAGATTACGTTGGGTGTGCACGTCTAACAACATGAAACTGCCTGGATGATAAACGTGGATAGAATGAACATGATTAAGCTGGCGGCGCAATTGCTGTTGTAAATAATGAAACATCCCACCTGCTGCACAAATCGCGGCTTTCATTTCCTGGCAACCGAATCCGTCGAGCGATTGGGTTTTGAAGTGATCGCGAAGGGTAAAATAGGCCGTTTCGTATTCGAAGGGCCAGGGTTCGTATGGGCTAAGCTTCAAACCGTAGCCCGCGAGTTTGGAGTTCCACCATTTCGCGGAATCTTCGGGGGCCATAAGTTCCGCAGGTCCAACTCGTTTGAGTTCAGCAACGAGAGCTTTTGTATCCGGCAATTCAGTGAGACGGAAATCACCTGTGGTGATATCGAGGAGGGCAAGGCCATAACTCGTTTCCTCCGATGCAGAAGAAGTTGAAGTTGGGTAAATCGCAGCAATGAAGTTATTTTGGTGTGCTGCGAGATAACGGTCGGCCATAACCGTTCCAGGGCTCAAGATTTGGGTGACATCACGTTTGATGATGCCTTTGGATTCGCCGGCTTCCTCAAGTTGATCGCAGATAGCAACTTTGCGCCCAGCACGAATGATGCGCCCGATGTAGCCCTCCGCGGCATGATGTGGAATCCCACACATGGGGATGCCGTTGCGTTGAGTAAGGGTGAGATTTAAGAGCTGAGCGGTGACCTTAGCATCGTCGAAAAACATCTCATAAAAGTCTCCGAGACGAAATAAAAGGAGAGCATCAGGCGGAATCTCGCGTTTGATCCGCTGATATTGTTGCATCATGGGAGTGAGCGATTCAGACATGGTTAAGGGAGGTTGAAAGTTGAATGTTGAAAGAGAGGAACACAAAGGAAAAAGTTTTATGAGGTAGACAAACTAAGATCCCGAATGCAGTCTTTCATCCCCCCCGTTTAGCAATTCCCATCATTAGCTTCTTTCAACATTCAACTTTCAACCTCTGTTATTGATTCTGTTTAGGTGACTCGAAGTGATAAATCGTTTCGTTAGGTTTTACCAACCCAAGCTTTTCGCGAACGGCATGTTCCACTGTTTCAGAATCGGTTCGTAAGGCGACGATTTCCTCCGTATATTTCTGCTGGAGTTCTTGTTGTTTCCTGAGGGCTTCGCGCTTAAGGTCGATTTCTTTTTGTAGAGCAATAGTCTGATTAAGAATGGGTATGTACCACAACGCCAAACAAGCAAGGAGACCTAAAATTGCGAATGTGACAGCAATTTTTTTAATCGTCCCCCAGACGCCGAAATCAACCTCAAGTTTATCGCAGGCCACAGTGCCAGAGTAAAGAAATTCTGCTTTGAAGACAATCGTGTAGTTTAAAAGTCGAGTAAGCTTTTTGTTTGCAATTGCTATCTGCCACCTGCACGCGTTCGTCCAGGTAAGCGAGAATATCTTGTTGAGCTTGGCGGTTGAGCTTCTTGAGTTCCTTTAAGGCTCGTTCCTCAAACCTATAAACCCAGTTCACGCTTTACTTCCTCAGCAGAATAGGTTTTAGCCGGGCGCTCGAGCCTTCGGATGGCCAAGAAAGCGTCTTCCAAATCTTCAAAGTGTTCTAGGATCGCCTCGCGGACATAATGGGTCTTGGTACGGCCCGTTTTTTTAGCTAGATGAGCGAGACGTTTTTCGGTTTTGGTGTCCAATCGAATGGCAAGCATGAGTAAAAAAATATGGTGCTGTTATTATCTTTCAGATTTGGCCGCGTGCAAAGAAACTTCTTGATGCCCGCTAATATGTACATTATTCTGTACATATGAAAGCAATTACCTACACCTCGGCTCGAGAAAACTTTGCTTCGATCATGGATAAAGTGTGTCGAGATCGTCCCCCTTTGATCATCACTCGAAAGCGGGATCAGGCGGTGGTGATGATTTCCCTCGATGATTACGCAACCCTTGAAGAAACGGCTTATCTGCTTCGAAGTCCGGTCAATGCGCGTCGTCTCCTGGCTGCGGTCGAGGACCTTGAAAAAGGTAAAGGCAGAGAGAAGAAGATCGACTTGAATTCATGAAATTGGTTTTTGCTGAACAGGCTTGGGAAGATTACCTTTACTGGCAACAAACTGACAAAAAGGTTATCAAAAGGATTCATGAACTCATTAAGGATACCATTCGAAGTCCTTTTGATGGAATCGGGAAACCCGAACCTCTTCGCCATGCACTTTCGGGTTATTGGTCCAGGAGAATCACCGATGAGCATCGGATGATTTACAAAATCGATGGTAAAGATCTGTTTATTGCTCAGCTGAGATATCATTACGACAAATAGGGGGAAATCATGGATCATCAGGCACGTGTGTACGCGGACGTTTTTGAGATGTTACCCAGTGAGGAAAATCCATCACCCATGGTGCGGATCAACCGGATGAATCCATGTCCAGAATTTGTGTTGTATGCAAAGCTAGAGTGGGTGAACCCATTTGGATCAGTAAAAGATCGTGTTGCATGGGCCATGCTTCGTGATCTAGAAGAGCGTGGCGAAATTGGTAACGGCCGTGGGATCGTCGAACCCACATCAGGCAATACCGGCATCAGCCTGGCCGCTATGGCTCGTGCGCGAGGATATTCTGTACGTACGGTAGTTCCAAATAAAATACCGTTGGAAAAGAAGGTGTTACTCAAAATCGCTGGGGCTGAGCTCGATGTAGTGAGCCGATGAGCTTTGTCCATCACCCGGAATGGGCGATAGTTCAATCAACCTTGCCAAAACACACGCCAAAGCATCTCCTCACCGTTATGTGATGCCGAACCAGTATGAAAATGGACAAAATGTTTTTGCTCATATGCGGACCACGGGACCTGAGATCTGGCGGCAGACCAATGGACAAATCACTCATCTTTTTGTATCGCTTGGCACGTGCGGTACAGTGACCGGCGTGGGCCGATTCCTACGCGAGAAAAAATCGGGTATCAAAATTATTGCTGTCCAACCGACCGAAGGACACGACGTTCCGGGGCTGCGTAATATTCGTCAACTTGAAATTTCCAAGCTCTTCGACTCAACCTTGGTTGACGAGATCTTGGAGATTGATTTTGAGCTTGCTTATACGCGAGCTCTCGAACTTTGTCAGACCGAAGGCTTGCTTGCGGGCCCGAGTTCCGGCCTGATTTGTGAAGGGACGCGACGGATTATAGAACGGGATAAAAAGGGTTTTGGTGTGATGATCTTTCCTGATAATATTTTCAAATACACATCGAACATGGTAAAACATATTCCCGGTTTAAATGCTGGGATTTAAACGTGGAGATCCTATGATGAATAGCAAATATGCGCACGCGGAGGTATTAGTCGATACGAATTGGGTCAAGGAACATCTTGGCCAGCCTGACATCAAACTAGTGGAAGTGGATGTAGATACAAAGGCTTATGACGCTGGACATATTCCAGGGGCTGTAGGTTTCAATTGGCAGACACAGCTTCAGGACCAAGTGCGGCGAGATATTATAAGCAAGGAAACGTTCGAAAAGTTGATAGGCGAGTCTGGGATTTCACCCAGTGATACCGTTATTCTCTACGGTGACAACAATAATTGGTTTGCTGCGTATGGTTTTTGGCTTTTTAAGATTTATGGGCATAAGGATGTTCGGCTCATGAATGGTGGGCGTGTCAAATGGTTGAATGAATCGGATAAGTCTATGACCGCGGAGAAATCCACCATCAAACCTACCATCTACAAGGTCACCCAAATGGATATGAGCTTGCGCGTGCAGGTAGCAGAAGTGCTGAAGGCTTTGCAGAAGGGAGCCATCAACCTTGTAGATGTCCGTAGTCCGGATGAATTCACCGGGAAAGTCATCGCTCCTCCAGGGATGACTGAAACCGCTCAACGCGGAGGGCATATCCCGGGTGCGAAGAGCATTCCATGGAGCATGGCAGTACAATCGGATGGCACGTTCAAATCGGTCGACGAATTACGTTCGATTTATTTTCAACAAAAAGGAGTTGATCCCAAGAAGGAGACCATCGCTTATTGTCGTATCGGCGAGCGTTCGAGCCACAGCTGGTTTGTTCTCAAGTATTTGATTGGGCTTGAGAACATCAAAAACTATGATGGAAGTTGGACGGAATACGGGAATCTCGTTGGTGTGCCGATCGAGAAGTGAATGTTTGGTGGGATTCGAGGGGCAATGAAATTGGTTCGGAATGGTAGAAATAGGGGCAGGTTTTAAACCTGCCCCCTACGAGGAGTTTTTCATGTTCAGACGGTAAAATTACGTCAAATCAAGTTTTGTGGGGTTTGTAGGGCAACCCCGAATGCATTCAGGGTTGCCCTATAAATTTCATGCCATCCTTTGACATTGTTTCCGAAGTTAACCTCCAGGAAGTGGATAATGCCGTGAACCAAGCTCGGAAGGAAGTTGCCACACGTTTTGATTTCAAAGATAGCAAGTGTGAAATTCAATGGGACCAAAAGACCATCAAGCTTTTTGCAGATGATGAATTTCGGCTTAAATCTCTTATGGAAGTTTTCCTTTCTAAGCTTGCTAAGCGCCAGGTGAGTTTCAAAAATTTAGAGTATGGGAAAGTGGAAGTTGCCCCGATGGGAGGGGCACGTCAGGAAATCAAAATCATTCAAGGGATTCCAACAGAAAAAGCGAAACCGATCACACAGATGATTCGGGATTCAAAACTCAAAGTTCAATCTCAAATCCAAGAACAGAAAGTCCGTGTTACTGGGAAAAGCCGGGATGATCTTCAGGCAGTCATTACACTTGTTCGTAGCAGGGATTTCGGGGTAGCTCTTTCCTTTAGTAATTTTCGGGATTAGAAGTGGTCCTCTTGCGTCGGCGGATAGAGCACAAAATGTAATGAAAGCGCCAAAGAATGGGCAGCTTCGTTTTTGATCATGGGCTAATTTAAGCACATGGAAGAAAAGCTCTTGGTCTACCTGAAATCGAATCAGACCCGAATTCTGGACGATTGGCACAATCGCTATGTACGCCAAGCTGTTAAGGCCGGGATGACGGCAGTCGACGCTTACCTTCAACCGATCGAAGGATTCTTCTCGGATGTTCTAATGCTTTTCAATGGCGACCATATTGAAAAGTTCGGTACATCTGCAACATTTGAGCATTTTTCCCCCACGAAACACCGCCTCAAGCTTCCTCACCTCGTTGAGGTCTTTGTTTGTGGGGAGGAGGCCATTTCTAAGGCCTTAATGTCAGAACAAAAGAAACTATTTGCAGAAGAAATCGAAGAGGCGTTAACAGCAATCAGCCGTGTCTTTAAAAGGCTAACACAATACCATGTGGATCATTTCTGTACCGATTGCATCCATCCACTTCAGCCTGTCCACGACAAGATGATTGCCTTAGGACAGTGTCTTTCGGAAGTAACCCTGGCAGCACAAACAAACAAGCCATTGATGACTAAGACATGACTAAGGCCCGTATCAACTCACTCATCCAAAAATGCCTTTTCACGAGTCGAGATAAAATTCTCGATCTTTGGACGGCTCGGCTCAATCATCCTGAGAAGTTTCTGCTCTTTCGAATGATGGGCAATGGCCGGCTCACGCTCTTAAAATATTTTGATGAAGTCATCTCCTCGCTTACTGAAAGCAGGGTCACCATACCACCGTTGCCATCGGAGCCGTTTCCTTTAGATGGAGCCCGTCGAGAAGTATCCATTCTTTTAGAAGGAAAGGAAATCGTGACGACATATTTGCGAGAGCATTTGAACCTTTCTGCTGAGGAGAGGCTCCTTGTTCATGGAAAAATAAATGAAATTTTTCATGGCCTTTTAAGAGCCAACTCAGACAGCGCTTGCGATTTGTGTCGTTGGACTCTTGATGAAAAACTTTCTGTTTAGGAAAGTACTTTGGTACCTACTAGAAGCCATTTCAACCCCTCTTTTTTGGGTCTGGTAGCACAGGTCTCCGTGCCTGTGTTCAACTCACACCAGCACACAGGCGGAGACGCCTGTGCCACCAAAGGCCTGTCTCATCACGTTTTGAAACCACTTCTAGTTCTTTTATCAAATTCCAATCGATTAATTTCAGATTCGCTCATCATCGCATGAAAAGATATAATGGCAAAGCTCAGCGATAGAAGGGAAGCTTAATAAGGCGTCTTCTATTAGAATACATTTTGCAAATAACCCAGGTTACAATTGCCCATAGCAAACTATTCAATGGAAACAAAATCCAATCCCAAGGACCAGGCAAAAATTTATCGAGCCAAGGATTGTAATGGTTAAGTAAAAGATAAGCCGGACTAGCCAAGAAATTAGCTGAACTATGAAGAACCATATCCATCGATCGTGTTATTTCTGAATGAACAACTCCCATGTTTCGCTCTCCCTTTCGTTTCATGACCAATCTAAAAGAAACAAACATGGCGCTCGTGCTCAAAACGAAGTGGCAGATAGTAACTAGCACAATAAATTGAAGTGTCTTTTTCATAAGAACCATCAAAGGGGTCAGCGCCGAATTTAATAAAGGGGTGCTGAAGGTGCAACTGAAAAAATGGGCGGAATTGGAATCAGCTGGTAAGATGATTGGTTTCTACGACATCATTGTGGCGGCCGACGGCTTTGGAGCGCGGCAGCGATGTAGCTTCCTTCAACAAACGGCATTTCACTCTGATAAATGGGCTGAACATCATCGAGCCGAGATGAGTTGGTTTGCGGTGTTTTATCTGTCACAACGTTGAGAACAAAGGATCTTTCTTGGCAAAAGTGAAACTTGTCGGTAATATAATAATATAAAGTAGTCTCAAAAACTTCATGCAACAAACAGTTCTCATTTTTAGTGTTCTAATATGGGTTACACTGGGACTTTCAAAAAGTTTTTGCGCTGATTCGGATGGGGTCCCTCTTGCAATTAAAGCAGAAGCCGTTGCTCTCGAAGAGAGTTCCGAAATCAGTGTTGCAGCGCTTCGTGAAGTTGCAGGAAAAGGTGATGCTAAAGCGCAATTTGAACTTGGACAGAGATATCGGAGTGGCCGTCAGGGTGTGACAAGGAATTTTGTGGAAGCCATCCAATGGTTTCGCAGAGCGGCTGATCAAAGTTATGCCAAGGCGCAAAGCCAATTGGGATGGATGTATATGAAAGGGGAAGGTTTATCCCAGGATTACAAAGAGGCGTTGAAATGGTTTCGCAAAGCTGCCGATCAGGATGATGCTATGGGACAAGATGGTCTTGGAGTCATGTATGAAAAAGGAGAAGGTGTCCCTCGGGATTATGAGGAAGCGTTAAAATGGTTTCAGAAAGCTGCACAGCAGGGTGATGCTATGGGACAAGATGGTCTTGGGGTTATGTATGGAAAAGGAGAGAGTGTGCCTCAAGACGATGAAGAAGCGTTGAAATGGTTTCAGAAAGCTGCACAGCAGGGTTATCCTAGAGCACAAAGTCATCTCGGATGGATGTACGCTAATGGCAAAGGTGTTCCCCAAGATTATGAAGAAGCAGCGAAATGGCTGTATAAGGCTGCCGATCAGGGTGATGTTATGGCACAAGATGGTCTTGGATGGATGTATCGGAAGGGGGAGGGTGTGCCTCAAAACGATGGAGAAGCAGTGAAATGGTTGCGCAAAGCTGCTGAGCAAGGTCATGCCGAAGCACAATCTAACCTTGGTCTCATGTATGCCACAGGTGAAGGTGTCTCCCAAGATTACGAAGAAGCGGTGAAGTGGTTTCGCAAAGCTGCTGAACAAGGGAATACGGAAGGACAAAGCAACCTTGGTTGGATGTATGCCAATGGCAAAGGTATTCCTCAAGATTATGCAGAGGCTTATAAATGGTTTAACTTGGCTGCTGTTCATGATAACGAACGCGCAATTAGAGAACGTGAAGAGGTCGCCCGTTATATGAGCCGAGCACAGGTTGCAGACGGTCAACGTCGATCAACTGCTTTCCTTGCTCGTAAAGCAAAGCAAAAGGATGAAGGTGATTTTGAAGAGGACCTTTTTGAAGACGCAAAACGTTAGGAGGGTGTCTTTGGGATAGAGGACTTATTTACATCTTCACCAGAAGATTTTTCAGGCGGTAAGGGTATTGAGGGTTATAACCTATGGAATTGTCAACGTCGCGTGGGATCTGAGTTAAAAATTGGCATTCTGATTGTCTCTTCGGTCGTGTGGCTTTATGTTTTGTGGGATGTCGTGTCTTCATGTTCTTATTACAGCGGGTCCAACTCGTGAGCCCATCGATCCTGTTCGGTTTATTTCCAATCGTTCCTCTGGAAAAATGGGATATGCATTGGCGGAAGCAGCGATTACTGCTGGTCATCGCGTGACTCTTGTTTCGGGTCCGTCCTCTTTAAAGCCGCCCTTACCATCGCGATGGTGTTGTGTGGAAACAGCCGTTGAGATGCGAGCCAAGGTTTTAAAGGAAGCAAAACGAGCAGATGTCATTATCATGGCAGCGGCTGTGGCGGATTATCAGCCGGTAAGGGTAGCTCACACAAAAATGAAAAAAGAAAGAGAGAGGATGATTTTGCAACTTAAAAGGACACCGGATATTCTCGCAGAACTTGGCCGACGCAAAACTGCCGAGCAACTTCTTATCGGATTTGCGGCGGAGACCGACCATCTCTTAGCTCGTGCCAAGCAGAAATTAGAATCTAAGAATCTTGATCTTATCCTTGCTAACCATATCGGAAGAAAAGGTGAAGGTTTTGAGTCGAATAACAACCAAATCACCATTCTTTATCGGGATGGTAGAGTTCAACATCTTCTACGGATGAGTAAAAAGCGGTTGGCTCGGCGTTTGATTGCGCTCATTCTCCAAAAGTCGCGTGGAAAATCATGGTGAAGCTTGTTTGCAAGTTACCCTTGCTACAAACCGCCCAAAATTTTGAAAATAACTTTGAGCCTTGAGCATCAACTTTTTCTGGGTGTAGTTCTATCCGTCATTCCGTTGTTAAGCTTTCTGATGTTGGGAGTGGTTTACTTTCAGTGGAAGAAACGGCAAAAAAGCGGCTTTTCTTTGGGTAAACAGATCCGAGGATGCCCTTTAACATGGGGAGAGTTTGGACAATTGATGGTGTTGCTTCTCCTAGCCTACAGTCAGTTTGTTTTTATAGGTTTGAGATTGGAAAGGTTTAAAGCTTTGCAGACCAATACGCGGAAAGTCGTGTATATCATTGTATGTCAGACGATCCTCTATCTCATTTTTCTGGGACTAACAGAATGGTTTTTGAAGCGCAAAGGCGAAAGGTGGAG
>OBEQ011750107.1_pt1 | contig 17297 bp, 19 predicted proteins | sample 1670901 | NCBI WGS metagenome assembly OBEQ01 (sample SAMEA104232315, study PRJEB22302) | groundwater metagenome | biome: forest; feature: aquifer; material: groundwater | place: USA | collected 2011-08-07 | depth 5.4 m
GAAGCCGATAGCGGTGGAAGTGGAGTTGTAGTTGGTATTACTGGTAAAGGGAAAGACCTGACCAGCTAGAGTCGAGGTGGAAACAGTTTTGACGATGCCGTTTGAACCGACAAAGCTGTAACCTTGGGAAAGAGAAGAGAGCAGAAGATCAGAGGAGATGGTGGTGCTTGCGGTGGAGAGAAGGCCGCCAGTGAAAGTAGAAGGGCTGGAAGAAGTTGCATTGATCACATTGAAGTAGCCGGTGTTGGCCGAAAGAAGAGTGGTCGAAGCATTGGCGAGCCAGGACTTGCTAGTGTTTGGATCGAACCAAAATTTGGCAGTGGAGGTGCCGGCAGTGGAGCCGATACCAACTACATCGGTCGCATTGTTAGAATAATTAAAATAGTTTGAATTGAAAGAAATACTAGTGGTAGCCCAAGTACCGGAGCCGCTCCCCGAACCGCAGTTGGAACCGGTACTTCCCACTACTCCTGCCGTGGCCTGCAGACAACCAGCCTGGCCGACCAAAGTAAGAATGCCGGCATTGTTAAACGACGAAGTAGCAGTGCCGCCAAAATAGGCGGAGTAAGCGGAAAGCATAGTGCTGGAGGCTTGATTAAATTGATTGAGGGCGGTCCAAGTATTTGTGGTCGAATAATCAAAACTGAAGGCGCCAGTACCGGAGTTGTAGCTAATAGGAGCTGCGGCCGAAAGGGCCGTAAGAGCAATCCCGGAAGAGGAGCTTCCGCTAGAACTTCCGCTAGTTCGACCGACGATTGCATCGAGCTGACGATCAATGTAGTAGCGGTTTATATCTGGTAAAGTAGAGGAGGTAAAAAAATCTTTTTTTAAAGAAACAAATGTTGCATTTATTTTGGCATCAATTGAAGCGTCAATATAATTTTTGGTATCTCCCAAAGAAAAAGCCGTGCGGCTAATTACAAAAGACGAAGAAGGAGGCGTATTTTCCACTTTTAAAATAAGAGGAGTATTTCCTACTCTTAAAACAAGAGGCGGCCGAGAGACAACGGGGGGAGGGTTATTTACAACGGTGGGAGGGTTGGTTTTATTCCAAGGCTCCAAAATTCTAGCCACCAGATTTTTCGTCCAGTTTGAAACGCCGCTAAAACTATTGCCCAAAGAACTAAAAGCTGAAGCGGTAGATTCTCCCCTCAAGTTATTCAAATTAGCCAGAAGGCCGATCTTGGAATTTTCAAAAAAAGTTTTGGCAGAATTTTTTAAATCCTGTCCATGAATGATGGTTCCAAGAGAAGCAAAAATAAGAAGCGCGCTGATAGCCATAGTTGCCAGTTTTTTTTCGGATTTAGAAAGAGGCGTTTTTTTATTATTTGCATTGATTCGGCGGAGAGTAGCGAAACGCAGAGCATTGATATTGTTGTTTTTGAAAAACAGCGGCAATCTGACTTTTTTTTCTTTGAAATATGTGGGTCGAAGAATTTCTTTATTTTTAATCTCTTTTTTTTTCTCCTTCACTTCGCTCCTGAGTTCTTTTATAAAATTAGGATCTAGCTTGGTATTACCAGTAAGAGCGGCCACATCTGTATTGCCTCCCTTTGATACGGGGACGTCCAATTTAAGATTTGAATTTTCAAGTTTGTGATTCAAGAGGCTCTCTTCAGAGACGTACCAATTTCTGCCGACTTGAGTACTCTCTAATTTTCCAGCACGAGAAAGCTGGCCGACATAGTCGGAAGTATAACCAACCAGAGCTGCAGCTCGTTTAGCCGAGATGTATTTTTTACCATTAAAATCAATAGCTTTTTCCACTATTCAATTATACAATCTCGGCTATGCTCACCATATATTTTATGTGGATAATTAGAAAAAATTTTTAATCGAGGAATAGATCATTTTTTTAAATACTACAAACTGTCATAAATTTTGATTTAGTGGCATTATTATCAAGAAAAACCTTAAAATAGTCCTGAAAGCCAATTTGATCTCTTTTAATCTAGCGGAAAATGAAGTTAGAAGTTTAGGCAAAAATCTAAGCAAATCTGATCAGGTTTGACGATCTTGGATTTACCGGCATTAATTTTTAATCAAAATTTTTCAGATTTATTTGAGCTCGGTCATCCGAGATGGTAATCTGCCTTTTAAACAAAGAGTTTTTTAAAAAAAGATTTCTAAAGTTTTTTTCAATTTTAAAAAATTTATTAAATGTTAATTCTTTTTTTTAATGCCTAAGATTATATTTTCTAAAATTTTTTAGTAAAAAAGCCAATTAATTGAGCGAATTACTAAAAATTTAGCTTAGAATTATAGTTTAGCCAAAAATCTATTGATTTATTTAATAAAGTTATTAACAGTAACAATCATTGCTAACCTGTATTGTTATGTATATAATGTTTAGTAATGTTTATGAATATTAAATTAACTAAATTATATGTCTAATAAATTTATAAAAATAAAAGATGTTGCTTCTATATTAGGAGTCTCGAGGGGTACTCTCCGTAACTGGGATAATGCTGGTAAATTGAAGGCTCATCGACACCCTTTCAACAATTACCGTGTTTACAAGATAGATGATATTGAGAAAGTCCTTCAAACAATCGAGACTTCTGACTCGATAATCAAGAGAAAGAAGAACGAAATTAAGAAGCTTCTAATTCAGCATGAGGAAGAAAACTAAATTAAACTGAGAAATAAAATTTATTCATTTTCTAATCTCCATCTTCAAAAGATTTTAAAAGTTTTAACTGTAGGCTAAAGTCCACTATACTTTAGACAAATCCCCCATTTGGATATCTGGATAGATAAGGGGGAACTCAACTGAAAGATACGGATGGAAAAGTTGATTTAGATAGTCAACCTAAAACACAAAAACGTGAGATGCACATAAAATAGTTGTGAGATTGAGAGCTTTAGTTAAGTCTCAAGGTAAGGCACCAGAAGAAAATCGTATCTAAAATCATAAAAGAAATAGAGGGATAGAGGGATAGAGAAATGGGGAAATATATTGAAACCGGTAATTTTTTATTAAATTTTTTAATTTTCTTCTCTTTATTTCCTAAAAAATTTCCAAATTTCCTCAAATTCCCTACACTTATCACGTCATATTATACAATCTTTCCATATATTTATCTATGCCCAACACCGAGTGTTTAAGGTTAAACACTCGGTGTTATACACATGTGTTGTGTTATAGTTTGGAGATTTTTGATAAAATTAGACTATGCGAAATATGCAATTTGGGCACAATGAGTACTATCATCTATGCGGGAGAGGTTTAGACCGTCAGACTCTTTTTAGAGACACGGGTGACTTCCTCCGCTTTCTCTTCCTTATCCTCTATCTCCAGTCCCCCGCTCAAATACACAACATCGGTTCTTCGGTCTCTGCTTTTTTGAAACATGGCAGTTTTGGAGTAACAGAAGAAAGAAAAATTAAACTAACTAAAGACAAGTCTTTGGAGCTGGTTTCCTTCGCTCTCATGCCAAACCACTTCCATCTGCTAGTCCGAAATGTTGAAGAAGGCGCCGTATCAGTTTACATGCATCGAACTCTTATGGCCTACGGCAAATACTTCAATACCAAATATGAAAGGTTCGGTCATGTTTTCGATGGACCATTCAGAAGTGTGCATCTTAAGAAAAACGAACAGCTTCTTTACACTTCGTCCTACATCCACAAAAATCCAAAAAGCTTGCCAGAGTTTGAACATAAGTATGACGAGTATCCCTGGTCTAGTTATCAAGATTATACAACCCAAAACCGCTGGCCGGCCCTCCTTCATACAGAGATTCTTTTGGGTCAGTTTAAAAGTCAGGCCAATTTCCGCCATTTTACAGAAACGTCTGTTGCCAAAGAAAGCGAGCTAGACCTGTTGATTTAGCCTTATTTTAAGGCTTCTATTAGAATTTCTCTGATCAGCATCGGATTCCCAGAGCCTTTCGATTCTTTCATCGTCTGCCCAACAAGATATTGGAGTGAAGCTACTTTGCCAGCTTTATATTCTGCCACTACCGCCGTATTCGCCGACAGAATTTTATCGACAATTGCTTTCAATTCCTCTGTATTGCTCTTCTGAAAAAGATTTTTCTCTTCAGCAATATTTTTAGGATTATCCCCGGAAGCAATCATTATCGCTAGAATATCTTTAGCGCCCCTAGATGAGATTTCTGATTTTTCGATCATCGAAATTAGCTCTGCCAGATCAGCTGGATTTAGATTTAAACTTTGCTCGCCCACGCTTGCAAGATCGCTCACTATATAATTGGAGAGAAGCTGACTGTCGGTTACGCCTGCTTTAACCGCACTCTCAAATAAATTCCCAAGTTTAATATTACCGATATAAAATTCCACATCGCTCTCTTTTATTTTATAGACAGAGGCAAATCTTTCTCTTTTTTGAACTGGAGTCTCTGGAATTTGTTCGATTTCAAAACGCTGCAAACTAAGTTTTGGCAGATCAGGATCCGGAAAATAGCGGTAATCATGACTTTCTTCTTTCTGTCTTTGGGAGTAAGTTTCCCCCTTTGCCTCATTCCAGCCCCGAGTTTCCTGCACCACTTTCTCTCCCTTTTTCAAAACTTCGCTCTGTCTTTTTATTTCGTAATCAATCGCCTTCTCTGCTACCTTGAAAGAGTTCAGGTTTTTAATTTCTACCTTGGTACCAAGTTTTTCACTATCACTTACTGATACGTTGGCTTCGAGCCGCATCTCCCCTTTCTCCATGTTGGCTTCCGCTACGCCGAGATACTGAAGCAAGAGCTGGAGTTCTTTGCCAAACTTGACCGCTTCTGCGGACGAATGAATACCGGGTTCGGTTACCAATTCCATAAGCGGCACCCCCGCTCTGTTGAAATTTACTAAGCTGTTTTCTCCCTTGTGTATTGAAGTGGCCGTGTCTTCTTCCAGATGCACTCGGGTAATAGCTACGCCCGCGAGTTCCCCTCCAGAAACGAGTGGGCATTTATATTGACTGATCTGATAGCCTTTAGGAATATCCGGATAAAAATAATTCTTGCGGTCAAATTCGGAGAGGTCGGCAAGCGTCCCCCCCACTGCTTTGCCGATTTTTAAAACGCTTTGCAAGGCTTCTTTGTTGATCACGGGCAGAGTGCCAGGATGCCCCATGCAAACAGGGCAGATATTCCAGTTTGGTCGTTCTTCGTCTGGATTATTCAAACAATTGCAGAACATTTTAGTCCTGGTATTCAACTCCGCATGTATTTCAAGACCAATGGTAGGTTCATATTTCATACTCTTTTTAACATCTTAAACAGGATGGGCACGAGTGAGAGTATCACAATTAAAATAACGATCGGGGTCAGATAATTTTGAATACTGGGGAATGTGCGGCCGAGAAAAAAGCCAAGGAGAGACATTCCGGTTGACCAAATAATACCCCCCAAAATATTATAGTATAGAAATTTCCTATAATTCATAACGCCAACCCCTGCCAATATTGGCACAAAAGTCCTGGCTAATGGCACGAACCGGCCAAGTATTATGGCCGAAGCGCCATACTTTTCATAGAATTCTCTTGAGTATTCTATGTGCTTCTTATGGAAAAATCGCGAGTCTTCCCTCACGAATAACTTTGGTCCGACCTTCCGGCCGAACCAATATCCAGCACTGTCTCCGGTTATGGCCGCCACAGCCAAAACTATCATAAGCAAATATATATTGAAAAACCCTCTGGAAGCTAGGAGGCCAGCGGTAAAAAGCATACTTCCGCCTGGCAGGAAAAATCCGAAAAAAAGACCGGATTCGGCAAAAACTATTGCAAAAAGGCCGCTGTAGCCTATGAGCTTGAGCAGAGACTCAATATCAAGATGAATAAACGGTATCATAAAAAATGAATGGTGAGCGAATTATACAGGATTATGGCAAACTTTCACAGACCACCCCGTCCCCGTCTTTGTCCAACTTATGCACATCGTTTTTGACGCCACCGCATGCATCAAAGACTGCTTGCGCTTCTTTCTGGCTTTTAAAGCTTGAGCAGTTGTAAGTATTTTTGGAGCAAACATATTTGCCATCCTTCGGCGCCTCCACCAGACAAACTCCATCTGCCCAAAGCCCGCGCTTCCCCGTTTCCGCACTTTTCTGCGCCGCTTTAAATTCTTTTTGATATTTATAAGGCAAGTTGTAGGTGTATTCGTAGCCGAAACCCTGCTCAATCATCAGTTTATTAAAATTGGTCCCGTCTTCCAAAATTATATAGGCCAAAGTTCTCTTGTATTTATCAAACTCTCCCTGGCTCGCATCCTTTTCAATCCTGACCTTTCGACCTTCCAAAATTTCCTTCGCCCTAAAACTCGCCTGGATACCAAAACATTCTACTGTTTTCCTCGGATCCACTGTCTCCGGCGTATTCAATCCGATCAACCGCAATGTCGTCGCTTTTCCATCTATCTCAACCGTCACCGTATCTCCATCTACCACCTTAATTATCTTATAAAGTGGCGCTGAATTTTTAACTTCCTTTCCTTCTGCAACTTCTTTCGGAGAAGCAACTTGAGTCTCTATCGATACTGCTTTATTTCCCCGCAAAATCAAAAACAAAAGAATAGCCAATGCCCCCAAGCCTGCCAAAATTATTATCTTTTTCATCTCAAGCAAGAATCCACCTTTTTTAATAATTCTTCTTTAGTGCCATCGTTAAAAATAAGATGATCGGCCAGTTTAATTACGTGATCCACCTCGTGAAAGCTGGAGCCCGCGCGCTCTTTTTCTTCTTCTTTCTTAAATTGTTCGAAGGAAATATTATCTCCGATCCGGCCCCGATCCTTCGCCCACCTGAACCTGGTCTCAATCGGCGCATCGACTGCGATTAATAAGAATTCCTTTCCAAATCTTTTTCTAAAAATTTCTATTTCAGCTGTATTTCGAAGGCCAGAAACGACAGTGTCTCCGATTATTGCATCAGAAATCTGCTCGGCCAAGTAGCCATTGCCTCTCTCTTTCCTTTTTTCGATTACAAAATTACTGACGTTCTCGCGCTCGGTAGTCAATCCCACCTTTCGCATTTCTTCTCTTATTTTATCCGAGCTAGAAACATGAGCAAATCCCTTGCTCGCAAGGTATTCTGCCACCGTATCCTTACCCGACGACGGCTGCCCCGTAATGCCTATGATTAACATTTGATTAGTTTTGGGTATTTTTTATACATGCAACCTTGCCGCCATACCGAAGTAATCAAAATATTTTTGTAGATCCGCTAGTTGCGTGCCATATTCTTTACCGCCTAAAATAGCATCACAAAACACATCTCTCGCCCGGCCTATTTCCTGCAAGCGTCCTTTCCAGCGCTTATCAGCAAGCGTTAGATCAAAAAGTTCTAAGGCGCGATCTGAAGCAGCTTCAAAAAGTTTTTGATCTTTGTTCTGTTGCTTCCAGGCTCGATAAATCTCGCTACCAATATTGCCCATCTGCTCAGAGAGAGTGAACGTGCTCCATCTTCCTCCTGCTAAATTTTTGTGAATCGTATTATTCATTTAGAAATAAACTTTTTAACTATTTCTTTAATTTTTTCTTGAATTTTTACATCTTCCACATTTCTAGTCCTATTTCCGTAAGCCGGTTTAAGATTGACCATAGAATCAAATTCTAAGAACTCTTCTCCTGTTTTATTTGGGTATAGGTTGATGCCCCAAGTATTATTACGTAGAGCCTCTCGTTCTTCCATTAAAACTACCTCCATATCTACATGCAACTCACCACCTATGGCCATATTCCCTTTCTCCACATCCACCACAGCCTTGACCATATCGCCAAATCCATCTGAAGCGATTTTCTTCAATTCTTCAATGTTGATAGGGTTTTCTAATATTTTTACCTCAAACATAAGCTTTATGTTATCAAATCCTAACGTCAAAAGCGATCGGTTAAATCCGGCCGGATTTATGTAATTCCTCTCTTATCTCCATCCATATCCGACCCATCTGGTTCTCCCCCTTACCGTCTTCTCCATCATCCCAAAAACCGTCGCCAGGTGGATAAGTAGTAATGTGCTTCACGATTTTTAAATCTTTCGAATCAAGCAGTGCTTTACGAACCTCATCATGTTGTTCTGTTTTTAACCTCATTAACTTTTTCATTACCGCCAATTTATATTCTTCTTTCTTGAACTCAGGAATTTGTAAATGTTTATACTTACACGAAACTTCCCAAGCTTTGACCGGACTTCTCGCCGCTTTTATTTCTTCAATAATTTTCTGGTCTTTATATCTCGCGCATTGATACGCGTGCTCCACCGTCGGATAAACCACTCCGTCTATCTTAATCGCATGCGCCGTGTATGGCGAGAAATATATGAAAAACTTTTCTAATGGATAGATTTTGGGCATAAATTTAATTCATCTCGAACCATTTCCCTTCGGTTACAACTTTTACCTTCCCATCAACCACCTTCAGAGTTGATTGGTCGTCTAAGCAATAGATTTTTTGTGAGATGCTTTCGGCCGCTTTCCTTATATTTTCTTCTCTCATCTTCGTAAAATAAGTGGAATTAAGGTGAGGCAGAATATAGAAATCTACTAGCCCAAGTGCTTTCATATTTTCTGTTTTAACTCTATCTTCATCATAAATTACCTGGGACATCTTTAATGCTAAGTCAGGGCTTGTAACCATACTCCCCGCGCTTACCCCCACATACACTTTCGTTTTCAAATATTCCGGCAAAAGTTTTGCAAGGCCTGACTTGTTAATCCACTCCATCAAATAATACGTCTCCCCGCCCTCAAAAAACAAAACATCTGCTTCATCAAATCTCTCCCTCCACTCCTCCTCCGTAAGGGCTGAAATATCAGCAATTTCAATCTGCTTAAATCCTTGTTTCTTTAGATTAACCAAGTCCTCAATCAACCAGCTCTTATCCCCCTTCTCCACATTCGCCGCCGTCGGCACGAATACCACACTCGTCTCCTCCGACTTCTTCCCCACCAACTCAAACAAAGCATCTGAAATAGATTTATTAGTTAGTCCCGCCGATGTAAGTAGTAATTTCATAAGGCTAGTTTAGGTTAATAAACATCATCATGCGAACCAATCGTGTGTGGATATACACAATCTTGATCATAATCAAACACAAGTCTGTGTTGAAAAGTAATCGTGCATGCATAAAATTTGTTTAAGATCCCATGAAGTTTGTGAGTTTTCAAAGCAGGATGTCTAACATCTTTTTCTAATGTTCTAAAAACAGAATTTATTTTGCCATCCAAATCAGGATTCTTTTTTAGAAATTTTATTAGTTTCTTATCAAACTGAGGAGAAGATACTATCCTTCGCATTTAATTCAACTTTGATTTGATATAGCGCATGAAATCAGTAGAAGAATCGTAAACCCTCCCTTTCCCCTCCTTTAGTTCAGATACAGATTGCATCACCTCGAGCTCCAACAGCTTCCTATTGGCTTTCTTTATGAAGCCTTCTAGTTCTTTAGTATTCTTTTTTATAGCAGCCGTAGTCATAATGATATTTTACTAAAATTCCGGATTAGCGCAATAGATCCCCATTGACTAAATCCGGCCGGATTTAGTCAATGGGCAGTTTAATATTGTACTTTTCGTACATTTCTGCAGTGGATTCGGCTATGGTCGGCAGACCCATCACCTTTCTCCTTTCTCCTTTCTTCCACATTTTCCGGATCCTCAATAGGTTGAGGGATGTACTTGCCGTCATTATCATCTGGGTCTTGAGACTGCGTGCCGTAAATTTGTAACTCCACATCATGGTCAGCATGTTGGGCTCAGAAAAGCCCTTGTTTGGGCCTTTTATAGTATTTCTTCAGTAAGCCTCTCAATTAAAGCATCTAAGCTGTGATTTTTCAACACAAAATTTTGTAGCATTTCTGACTTTTCTTTTCTCTTTTCTTCGCTTGCAGTGAGCCAAAATTCCAGTTTTTTAGCAATATCTTCCGGATTATCTTCAACCACAAGTTCATTATCAAAACTCAATGATTTGTTTGCAATAATCGGAATACAACCAGAGAGGGCCGCTTCGAGAATTGTTTTATCGAAGCTGCCAGAAGGAGTGAGGTTGACATAAATTACGTGTTGCCTGTAAATTTCAGGCGCTTGCCAGTTTGGCACGCTGTTATAAAACATTACTTCAGGAATTTTTTCCAAAGACTCAAAATAAGGCTTGTCTTTCTGCAAAGCATCTCCATAGATACTCACTCCAAACTGAATTCCTTTTTCTTTTAAGATTTTTAGAGCTTCAATCAACAAATGAGGTCTTTTTATCGGAGAAATCCTGCCAAAAAACAAAATTTTATTTTTGGAAATTGGAAATTGGAAATTGGAAATTTGCCTAAAAAGGCTCGTATCAATCCCGGCTGGCATGATTTTCGTTTTCTCAAATTTTGCAGTATATGCGTCTTTTGAAGTAGCGAAAACTTTGTCCGAAAGGAGAATAGCAATGCGAGTCAAAATATTGCCCATCGGATGATTTCGCCATAAGTAGACTTTCTTACCCATTAATTTCCAAAACAATCCGCCTAGTAACACATATTCTTGATTCATATGGACAAAAACCGCATCATATTCTAAAGATTGAAAGAAGCAAAGATTGAAAAATTGAAAAACGTATTTTATTCTTATCCATAATTCATAATTCTTAATTCTTAATTCATTATTTTCTTTGCCTAGAGAAAAAACTTTTACATTTTCAGGAAGTGTATGTTTTCCTTCCTGAAGACAAATAACAATCAGACTTTCAAACTTTTCTGACAACTTCAAAATCCAAGTATGGAAAAAGCCCAAGATTGGATCGTCCTTATCTACTTTCTGGGTGATAACTAAAAGTCTCATAGGACAAGTCTACTAAAAATGCACCGAAAGATAAAGACACGTAAAATCAGATCTTTTGCTTATGTATAAGATAGAAAAAGAAATTTTAATATTAACTCTGGTAGATATTGGGAGTCACTCTAACTTATTCGGCTGATTTTTTTTTCAAAATATTTTTGCCATAAACGCCAGCGAGAAGATAGAGATCCTTTTTGCTTTTCAAGAGCAAGTCATTGTTTTTATTTTCCATTTCAGTCAGGAGCGAGAGACCGATTTTATCTTTGACTGTTTTTTTATAAGATTCTTTGAAAGCGGCAAAGTCCTTGATAAAGCAGGCCCCGCCCGCGCCGCGACCGCTCTTGTGCACTGGCTTCGAATAGCGGCTGGGTATAAAGGGATCTGCTTCAATCGCTTTTTGAATATTATCCCAAGAAGCGCCGAGTCCTCTCGCCAAATCATACATCAGATTAAACATGACGATTTGGGAATAGCCGTTTATATTGTGAACATACTTTATAATCTCGGCCTCTGTCGCATCACAAATAAGAGAAAACCTGGCTTTAGGCAAGAGGGAAAGCACTTTCTCTGCCGCTCTTTTATGCCGCGCATCGAAGACAGCCACGCCTAAGATATTTGAAAAAGGATGAGCCGCGTCCCTTGCTGCCGTCGCTTCGCTCAAAAATTCTGGGGACATTAACAAAATAATTTTGGGGAATTTGGCCTGAAGCTTTTTGGCCGTACCCGGAGCGATAGTGGACTTTATAACCGCAATTTTGCCTTCACCCACCAATTTCAAGACAGATTCTACAATGCTTTGGTCGAAACCTTTGGGTGTAGTCGGCGTCGGCACGGCGATGAAAACGATATCGCATTCTTTTATTTTTTCTTTATTGCCCTTATATTTTTCTTCCACCGAATAACGGACTACTTCAAATCCCCTCCTCTCGAAGTTATCCGCATAATTTTTGCCGACATAGCCTTGACCTACGAATCCTACAGTTGGTTTTTTCATTATTTTTTATGGAAAATAAAAAACTTATACATTAAGAAGTTAAGAACGGCGATGAAAGCGTTTACGATGATCTGGGCTAAAATATACCAGAGATGAGCCCTGTCCACCAAAATATACATAAGCAAAGCGTTTATAACGAGGCCCAGGAGCGCCAAGATCGTGTAGCGGCTAAATTGGGAATGCACTCCCTTAAGCTCTTTGTCGCTAAAGGTCCAGAATTTTTGGAGGCCGAAGGAAAGAGTAATGGAGGCGAGAAAGGCAATAATGGAAGAGTAAATATAAAAGATTCCGAAAAAGTGAGTCAGAATAAAAAGGAGGCCGAGGTTTGTGAGAGCGCCAGCGAGAAGGCCGGAGACCAAATAGCGCAATAAAATATTTTTCTTAAACAGGCCCGAGTTTTGCTTGGAAGAATCCAGGGCCAATTGCATGGCCTCCCGGTAGCGTTTCAAATATTCTTCCTTGGTCGAAGCGTTTTTCTCTGCGGCGGCTCTGGCGGCGAGTCCTATCTTTCGGCGCAGTTCCAAATCCATAGAGAGTTTTTTCATTTTTTCCGAGAGAACCCTGAAATCTTTCTGCTTGAAAATGAGAGCCTCTCTGCCATCAAAAAATATTTCGCGAGTGAGTCCGGCATCGCTCACTATAAGTGGCAGACCTGCGGCGGCGGCCTCCACAGTAGCCATGCCATAGCCCTCATAAAGAGAAGTGGAAATATAGATGTCCGCCTCGGCATAAAACTTTTGCAGATTATTTTGCCAGCCAGCGAAGATCACTTTATTTTCTATTTTCAATTCTCGGGCCAAATGCTCCAAATTTTCTCTCTGGCTGCCGTCCCCTACTATGACTAATTCTGCGTCCAGGCAAGCGTATGCAAAAGCTTTAATTGCTGTCTCCAGATTTTTCTCCTTTTCTAGACGGGCCACAGTCAGGAAAGTTATTTTGTCTTTATTTTTTTTAGGCTCTGTAAGCGTCTGGGGCACGAAGATAGGCAGTACTGCGATATGTTCTGGTAAATTATGGACCGATCTTTTAATTCTCTCCGAGACTACCCGGACAGCATCCGCAAATCCTAGCGTCAATTCGGCTAGAACGAACCGTATCACATTAAGCGGAGAGTGAAAAATAAAATATCGGTTGGCAAAATCAGTATGGACTTGGAGTTGTAAAGGCAGATGATATTTAAATTTTAAAATGAGTCCGACAAGCCCTGTCTCAAAAGGATCTTGGGCCGAGAGAACAAGTTCATGAATATTAAATTTTGAATTATGAATTATGCTTTTAGCAACTTTAAATGCGTCAAAAATATAAAAGAGTTTATTTCTGGAATTAGTAGGATACGCAAACACATTTTCCGAAAGCTTAATTCTTGATTCATAATTCTTACCTCTATTTGAAAAAATTATGATTTCCATTTTTTCAAAAATTTTGCCATATTCAATCATTCTCTCTCTCACCACGCTTCCTGGCTCAAAAACTTTCCGATCTGTAGAAATAGCTATGACTTTCATTTCTTTATATTTTTTGGAATTCTTTGATTAAGTTTAGATGGAAATCAGTTACTTTTTCCCAAGTTTGAGACATGTCGAGCGAGCTTATTTTCTCGACCGCTTGCTTGTAATTTTCTGGATCCAAAAGATATTTTAACTTTTTTTCAAAATCTTTCTGGTCTAATGGGTCAAACAGAAATTCTTCTGGTAGATCGATCGAAAGACCGTTGCCCTGGCTCAAGATAACAGGCTTGCCGAAGGAAAGGGCTTCCAAAATAAAGTTTGGATTGAATTCAGAAAGCGCAGGTCCTAGAGCCAAAGCCGATTCTCTTATCTTTTCAAACAATTGTTCCTGCGGCAGAGAGTCTAAAAATTCGATTTTGTCTCTAGATTTCAAAGTATGCCTCAACTCGAGCAACTTCTCTTTTTCTGGACCTTTGCCGATCAAAAGGAGTCTGCCTTTCCCTATTTTATCAAATGTTCTCATCACTAAATCCAAGTTCTTATAAGTGACAAACCGCCCGGCAAAAATAATGATTGGATTTTCAGAAAGAATCTGGGTCGCGCTTTCTCTTTTGAAAACTGGATTTTTAACGATCAGCATTTTTTCAAACGGAATGCCGTAATATTTGTGATAAAAGTTTTTCATAGATTCGCTATAAAAAACAACTTTATCTGAATATTTCAGTAAAAGTTTGATCATTTTATACAAGAGCGGCTTATCCTGCATTTGTAAGCCTTTTTCGTAATATAGATTCATCGGCATCACCCTTCGGCCCTCTTCGGCCTCCCTTTCCCAAATCGGATCGCCTCCAACTCTGACTAAAAATGGTTTGCCTAAAATTTTTGCGGCCAAAAGCGCTGGCATCCCAGCCGCTGTCGGATCAAAAGCATAAACTACAGAGGCGCTAAACGCAAAGTGCAAAGCATGCAAAAAATACAAAAGCCATTGGATTAGTTTGTTATGCTTGCGGTTGATGCGAACTACCTTGAAAGAAAATTCTGTATTGGATTTATCAAAGCCATAACATAAAACAATGGGTTCAAATCCTTCTTGAACTAGCCTTTCTGCAATTTTGCGCACGTGTATGGCAGGGCCTCCCACATCCGGGAAAAAGACTCCTGCGGCTAGTAATATTCTTGTCATTTGCTTAAATAGGGGCTTTATTGTAACATAAATTTTGGAGAAATCATATGAGTGAAAAAATCAAAATAGCGCAAATTGGGGTGGGTCGTTGGGGCAAGAAGCTTCTTCCTAAGTTCCATGAACAGGCAGATATTGTTGCCGCTTGTCACTCTGGTAATCAGGGGACGGCAGATTGGCTTAGAGAGCTCGGCATACCGACACTCAGTTTTGATGATATTCTAAGTGATAAAGAGATCGAAGCGGTAATAATCGCACTTCCGATTTACCTTCATCATGATACTACCAAAAGAGCTCTCGAAGCTGGCAAACATGTTTTCGTAGAAAAACCAGGGTCACAGACTCCTACAGAAATGCAAGAACTCTGTGAAATTGCAGAGAGACAATATTTGCAACTAGCTGTGGGGTACAAATTTGTTCACGCCCCAGCCATGAAAAAACTCCTATTCGAGTTAATAAGTGGTCGATCCATCCATGCAATACAGATGGACTGGCTCAAAATGGGCACCTTCGGAGAAAGGTTGGAATATAACTTGCTCGTTCACGAGCTTTCCATACTTAAGATGCTCGGATTGAGCTTGGGCTCTGTTCATAAAAATAATTATGGTACAGTCGGTCAGGGAGACATGTTGAAGGTTGACGATTATCTCAACCACATTGGTATCTATATTAATCGCACAAGTCCCGGACCAAGTCGCAAGATTGTAACCATAATCCCAGAAGAAAGTGGCAAATCCTGGGTTTGGTCTGGTCCTAACCTTTTTGAAATAGAACACGGAAACGAAAAAGAAATCCCAATACCTCTGTCGAATGGCGATGAATTGTCGAATGAAGTGGCAAATTTCCTCGCAGCAATCAGAGGGGATGAGAAGTTGATAACTGACGGACGCTTCGCTCTCGAGATTTTGAAAGATTTACAGAAGTTCCTCTAAACACGCGCTGCGGCTTTACTTTCGGGTAGAGTCGCAGTGTTTTCTTTTGCCAAAAGTCTTAAAACCTCATCCGCAGCCTGAACGCAGTTGCCGATTTTGCCGGAGAAGACGTTGATTATTTTATTATTGATCCGAGTGACTTCAGTCGGCCGAGCATCGGAGTGATGCAGGTTAGGTAAGACAGTGCGAATAGTAAACATTGAGCCGATGTGTTCGGCTTGTCTCGCTTCCGGCAAGAAGTAAGAGATGCTCTCAACTTTTTTATTAAAATTTGTAATGGCGGGATTTTTTATTAGTCCTCTATTTATTAGAGACTTAAACTCATCAGGAATTTGCGGAAAAAGGCCGACGTTTGTCGCGTGGATTTGATTATCAGTATTGCCGACAACATGGTAACCAGTGTCAGAGTACGGATCAATGCACCAGAAGGGCCCATCGAGCATAACGATGCTTTTATTCCTAAACTTTTCTGGAAAGCGCCAGATTGACTTCTCGCATAATTCAAACTGATATTCTCTGCGAGCTTCCGGATAATTTTCATAAATAGAATTGAGATTGGCATAAGTGCAATTTATCACCTGACCATAATCAGCTATTTGATTCTGCAGAAAAACTTGATTTAAAATTAAATTTATTTCTTTCTCTTTAATTTTTTCTCTCACTATCTCTCGCAATCTAATTGGATCGATGACAGCTTCTTTGCCTTTAATCGAAAAATCAATGGTGTGATTATGCACATGTTCCAACTCCACTTTCTCATGTTCTAGCTCGCACTCGTAGCAGAATTTCAAGAATTCCGCGCCCGAAATTTTACTGCCTTCTTTAGCAATACAATAAAAGTGCTCGTTATGGTCCAACACCGCTTCTCCGTATTCTTTACGAAATGAGCTTTCCGAATTTTTGGACGACATCGCGGTCGCCCCGCTCTTGAAGGTTCTGACATACTCTGCTATCTGGTCCTCAAAAATATTATCACCAAGAATCACTGCGACAGATTCCTTATCAGCGAAATCCTGCGCAAGGCTCAGCGCATGCGCAATGCCGCCTGGCGTATCTTGTATGCCAAAGGTGAATTTTGCGCCAAAATCCTTTCCTGAACCAAGCAGCCTAAGGAAATGTCCTGAGTGCTCTGGCCCTGAGATGATAAAGATGTCCTTGATACCGGCATCGACTAACGTTTGGATCGGGAAAAAGATCATCGGTTTGTTATACACGGGAAGGCAATGCTTGTTGGTAACAGCAGTTAGTTTACCAAGACGTGTGCCTAAACCGCCTGCAAGGATAATGCCTTTCATGCGCCTAAGAACCCTACCCGTGTTTATTAAATTTGCTAAAAAAGAAAAGGAAAAAAGATAACGCTAAAAGGCAACACTTAATGTGTTGTTGTGACATTCACCTTGTTGCGCGTTACGCCTCCATAGGATTGCAGAACTGACTTGAGCGGACCATGACGCGTTGAGATGCTTTGCTTTCCATGGCTCATGCAATTGCCAGTATTGCAGCGCGCATCATTGCATGCAACTTTTATTGAAGGTCTTGTGCATACTGCACCCCTCTTTGTTCCAAAGACTTTGCAGGAATCATAGGAACAGGTATCGAAAGTCGTTGCAAACGATCCGGAAGAAGATAACCGTGGTGAGGTGCCTTGGGATGAATTTGGGCTTTTAACGCTGCCGAGCGTTGTGATAAAAGCAGTACTGGTTGTACGCTGCTGGTACTGGGATCGTGTTGCCTGACTTGCAAGGGTGATTGGAGCTAAGGCAAGCAACGCTGTAAGCAATACAAGAATATATGCGTATCGTGTTTTCATAAGACACCTCTGGTTGTGGTGAATGGACAGCAGTAACACCATATAAAAATCTTGTGGAGGTGTTTTCCTTTCTGTTTTACAACACACTAATGTTCTTAGGCTCCGGTATCTTTTTATAGAAGATACTCTCTAGGCCTACTGGGGGAATAATGCGAAACGACCAAACGCTTGAATCA
>OBEQ011988494.1_pt1 | contig 17292 bp, 12 predicted proteins | sample 1670901 | NCBI WGS metagenome assembly OBEQ01 (sample SAMEA104232315, study PRJEB22302) | groundwater metagenome | biome: forest; feature: aquifer; material: groundwater | place: USA | collected 2011-08-07 | depth 5.4 m
ACCTGTCAAGATCTCCTCTATTCTATCAGCTAATGCTTTATGCTTGTATTTAGAGAGATTCTCTAGAGTTCCAAGGTTTAATAAAACCTGCTGTCTAACTTTGTTACCAACTCTATATGAATGAGTTAATCTATAATATTCATAGGATTTATCAACATTCTTATTCTTTTTTATGACCTTACGTATAAACATAGTGGCAAAGATAATAAATTATATTCATATATCAAAATCTATAGGTCACTACAAATGAAAACTGAAAAAGATATAACACTGTTATTCAAATAGTTGTAATTTTAAACTTACTAAAAACTCATGAAAAAAGATGTTTTTTAGTGATTTTTGAGGCACAAATTTACAAGATGGGTTAAAATTCCTGTAGGAACGATTTTGTACATGCTTTTTACCAGATCTGTTAAACTATAATAGGGCGCTTTTAGAATAAGACTCTTGGGATTATTTGTCGAAGCTAGTTGAGTTGCAGGACATGTTCCAATAGAATATCCAATAATTACAATTTTATTTTCTGCATATTTTGTTTTTAAAGAATCATATATAATCTGGATGTCACTGTAAATTTGTTTATCTCTTCTTATTTTACCTTGACTTTTACCATAACCTCTGTAGTCAAGGATAAAGAAATCGTAATTGTTTTTTAAGTAAACATCAGCAATTTGTCCCCATGAATCGATTGACCCTCCATTCTCGTGTAAATAGAATACCAATCCTTTAGTAGAGTCAGCTTCAAATAAGACTCCGTTTAGATTTACATTTTTATCAACTTTAAATGAGTATTCTTTGAATTTTGGGGTGAATGAATAAACATGATCAATTGGATATTTATCAGGAAAGAAAATTAATTTCTCTTGAAGACAGGAGGTAAAACCAAAAAGCAATCCAGTAAATAGGATTGCTTTTGTATTCGTTTTAATCGGTTTTTTCACTTTTATTTAATCGTTAATTCAGCGTTAATTCAGCAATTAAACCTTTGTTCTTTTTCAATAATGCTGTAAATATTTCTTCTTGTTTTTTAAAGTCGGATATTAATACATCAATTGCTTCTAATTGAGTTGTATTTGGTTTAGATTGCATTGAACAAAAAGTTCCGTAAAGAGCAGTTACTTTTTCTTTTAATCTTTCTTCATCGGCAAAAATTGAAGTACTTTTTGTGCCTAATAATTCAGCTCTTATTTTTTCTAAATCAGCATGAAATAATTTAAGATTTTTAGATGATTTAAACGAAATAGAATCCTTTGTTACTTCCTTTTTAAAATAGTTTATTGAGTCAATTAATTTATTGAGTTGAGTATATAAATCATATAATTTCATAGAATTATCATAAACTGATTTTCTATCTTCAACAGATAAATCTTTGTTTTCAATATCATGAAGACAAGTTACTTTTCCCTCGTATTCTTTATCTTTTAGAATTAATTTAATTGTATAAATTCCTGGTAAAACCATTGGAGCTGTAAATCCAGCCATATCTATTTTTGTTCCTCCAGATGCTACTTTAGGGGGAACTCCTCTAAGATTCCAACTCACTTTATTGATTCCTTTTCTAATTCCAGCAGGCATAGATTGAACCAATTTTCCAGAGGAATCGTATATTTCAAGTGTAGCTTTTCCTGAAGATAAACGATCTTTTAAATAATAATCAATAGTAGGGGTGAAGTCAGGATTCCAAGTTGACCATCCTCCAGAAACGGTTGGACCACCATATCCATATTTCCCATTGTTTAGTGTAATGTCAGGAGTAGGAAACAAATAAACCTCTTTTTCACAAATTTCTTTGGTTAAATTTCTAATTGTTCTGATGTCATCCAAAATGAAAATGCCTCTACCATGTGTTGCTACTATTAAATCATGCGTTTTTGGATGAATTTTAAGATCTCTTACTAAAGCATATTCTGGAATTTTATTTTTCATTTTAAACCAGTTTTCTCCTGCGTCTAAGGAGGCAAATAATCCCATTTCAGTTCCTAAAAACAATAGATTTTTATTAATAGGATCTTCTTTTATTTTATGGGCAAAACTAGTAAATTCTTTGCATGATAATTTAATCCACGTTTTTCCTAAATCATTACTTTTTGCTAAATATGTTTTATGATCTCCATACATGTGATTTTCAAATGTAACATAAACTAGATTTTTGTCGAATTTTGAAGGTTCTATACTACTAACCCAAGATTGGTTTGCGATACCACATTTAGCTACGTTTACGGAAGTATTGATCCATGTTAAACCAGCATCAAGTGTATACTGAAGATTTCCGTCGTCTGTTCCAACCCAAATTAATTTTTCGTCTAAAGGAGATTCAGCAATTGTGAAGATGGTACAATGGTTTTCTGCAGATGTGTTATCAGCACTTAATCCGCCACTTTCTTCTTGCTTTTGTTTGATTGGATCATTGGTTGTTAAATCAGGAGAAATACGTTTCCAATTACGACCTTGGTCTGTTGATTTGTACAAATATTGAGCGCCAACATATAAATTTTTAGGATTATTTACACCTGATACTATTGGTGTGTTCCAGTTCCATCGTAATTTATCTTCTTTACTCGTTTTTTGTGGCTGTATGTTTTCCCCTTTTTTGGTTAAAATGTCAACTCGTTGCATGTTTCCTCCTTGGTATTCTGAGTACACTACTTTTCCATCGATATCAGGAACAGTCCAAAATCCATCTCCACCTCCAACATTTTGCCAATGCGCATTATTTACTCCACCAGGTGCAGAACTTGGAGCCATCCAACTTCCATTATCCTGTAATCCTCCGTAAACATTATATGGTTCCTTATTATCTATTTCTACATGATAAAACTGACCAACAGGTAGGCTTTGGTTAAATTGCCAAGTGATTCCTTTGTCGATACTTGTATAAATTCCTCCATCTGTGCCAACATACATAATATTTGTGTTTGAAGGGTTGATCCATAATGCGTGCATATCACTGTGAACCCATCCACCATCATAACTCGCTTCTGTGAAAGAATAACCACCATCACTGCTGTAAGCAAAACTAAAAGCTGGGCGATAAACTCTTTTAGAATCTTTGGGGTCAAAAACAATTGTACTGAAATAAAAAGGTCGAGCTGTTACATTTAAAGTAGCACTTTGACTTTTCCATGTTTCGCCTGCATCTTCGGAAATATACAAACCTGTGTTGGTACTTTCAACAATCGCTAATAATTTATTCGGTTCACTTGGGGCAAGGGTCATTGCTATTCTTCCAAATGGTTTGGCTGGTAATCCTTTAGAAAGTTCTTTCCACGTTTTACCACCATCGGTACTTTTGTATAATCCACTTCCTTTTCCACCTGAATTAAAACTAAAAGGCTGACGTCTGAATTGCCACATCGAAGCATACAAAACTTCTGGATTTTTAGGATCCATTAAGATCTCCGCACAACCTGTTTGATTGTCAACGTATAATATTTTATCCCACGTTTCTCCTCCGTTAGTTGATTTGTATAAACCTCTGTGAGGACTATTATTCCATAGTGCACCAGGAACAGCAGCATAAATTACCTCCGTATTTTCTGGGTTTATGACTATTCTAGAAATATGTTCAGTACTATCTAAACCAATTTTTTTCCAATTGTCTCCACCGTCTGTTGTTTTATACATACCATTTCCGATAGAGACTGAATTACGCATATTACTTTCTCCAGTTCCTACATAAATTGTCGTAGGTTTTTTCTGATTAATAGCTATCGCACCAATCGATTGACAATATTTATCAAAAATAGGTGAATAACTTGCACCAGCGCTTTTAGATTTCCAAACACCACCGCCCGCTGTTCCAACATAGATGGTTTTTCCTTCATCATTATTGACACCTTCAATAGCTGTTATTCTACCGCTCATTGTACCTGGACCTAGATTTCGAGCTTCCATAGTACCAAACATGGAAGAATTTACAGTAGTTTGGGAAAAGCTGACTACACTTACTATTACAGAAAATAGTAGGAAAGAGTTTTTGATCATTACGAAATATATTAATTAGAAAAGTTAGAAAGTGAATTCTTCTTTAAATGAGTTAGAAATTATTTCTTTACAATAAAAATTGCTTCATCAATTACAGGATTAACCTCTGTTTTAGTTATTTCCATTGCTCCTTGAAGTGAAACAATATTTTTTGGTAATAAGATTCCTTCATTTGTTAACTCATAATTGTTATACGTAACTACATTTTCCATTTCTTGACCATTCGCTTTAATTTTAGAAGTTTCTTTGATTAAAAAATAGTTGCTTTGATCAATAAAATAGCTTGTTTCAATTCCGTCTTTATCAGTTAATTTTAATTTGAAGCATTCAACTCCATCTACTTCTTCTGTTCCTAAGTCTTCTAGCTTTTTTTCTTTTTCTATATATGTAATAAAATCACTTTGAATTTCTAACTGATCTTGTGACATTTTTACATCATCAACAGTCATCGGTTCAGGTTTAGTTTGACCTTGAAATGGCATAAAAGACCATCCTTCTGTAGTTGTTACTACTTGATAACCATTCATCCCCATTACTGAGATATCTAATCTTAATGCTTTTTTGTCAATTTGAGTTGTAATAATTTTTATTTCAGTTCCTTGCATTTTCATGGAGCTTTCTAGACGTAATGATTTTACTTTGCTCCAATTTTCTTTTCCACCAATAGCTTCAATATGTTTAGCAACGATTTGAGTAGCTGTTTGGGAAAAACTTGATAATGAAACTAGAACAGCAGTAAAAGCAATGATAATTTTGTTTGTCATGATTGTTTTTTTTTAATTGTTTATTAATTTGACAGTTTTAATTTTGAAAGGTAAATTGATGAATCTTTAATTAATGTAAAGCGAAATTAAGTTTTTAATTTTATTTAAAGATCGTTTTTCGGATAAATGGTCAAAATTATAAACGAAATGGTTAAAGTACTTGATTAAGCGTTAAATAGATTTTTTTTCATAAACCAAACTGTATGTCCGTTTTCAACATCTTGCCATTCGTGATATATTTCAAATCCAAATCGTTGATAAGCTGTAACATTACGATAGACTGAAGTTTCTAAATAGATAGGTAAATGATCTTGATTCGCCTTTTCAAAAATACAGTTTTTTAATTCAAATCCTGCATTGTTTCCATTTTCAAGAACCCCTAAAAACCAGAAATAATAAAATTTTCCATCTTGAGGTCTTATTTTTTTGAAATAAGCTTCACGTTTCAAAACTTTAAAAATATTCTTGATTGGAATGGAAGTTAGTGCAAATCTCAATTCATAAAATTGTTCTTTGAGAGAAAATGAGTTCTGGTCAGCACGATAAAATAAAGCTGCACCTTTCTTATTATTTGAAAGGTACGCTCCATTTTTATTCAATGCTTTTATAAATGCAAATTCAGCTAATCGTTGAATTTTCTTTCTTCGATTCCCAGTTGCACCGATTACAGAATTAACACTTGGATTGGAATCAAATGTTTTAGTTATAATATCAACAACAACAGCCTTGTCCTTAAATGATGCTTTGATCGATAACTGTTTCATCAGTTGCTTGTTGAATCTTCAAATTGTCAGCAGTTTCTTTTTCGGTATGCTCGTTAAAGATTCCTTTTAACCATTTCAACATCAAAATTAAAATCAAAGATGCTCCGCCAAGAAGACATGAATTGACAATAAAGAAATTTGCTTTGTGATCATATCCATCCCAAAGACTACTCAATACTCCAGATAGTTTATTTCCGATTGAAGTTGCTAAAAACCAACCTCCCATCATCAATGCCGTCAATCTTGGAGGACTCAATTTAGAAACCATCGATAATCCCATAGGACTTAAGAATAACTCACCAATTGTAATCACCGCATAAGAAGAAATAAACCACCAAGCAGAAGATTTTATTCCTCCATTTTCACATGCATACACGGCAGCATACATTACCAAACAGGATAGAGCTGAGATTAGTAATCCAAAAGCAATTTTCGTAGGTGTTGAAGGTTCTTTTCCGTGGCGTCTTAAAAAAGCGAAGAAAGCCAAAACCAAAGGAGTTAGAGCAATTACCCAGAAAGGATTAACAGATTGAAATAAACTAGGATTGAATAATTTCACTGATTCACCTTCTTTTGGAAGATCTTCAGGTTTTACATTTTTAAAATAGGTTGGATACGTAATTTCTGTTTTCTTTTTATCAGCAACTCTGAATTGAGAATCTGTTACTGGAATAGTATCTTTTTCATATTTTATATCTTGAATCAAACTCAATTTTTCCATCGCTGGAACCATCATTGCTGGAACTTCTCTATCCGTGTAACGATCAGCCCACGTATTTAAAGTAGAACCATTTTGTTTAAAAACTGCCCAAAAAGCAATAACGACGGAGAAAATAGCCAACATAGCAGCAATAGGACGTTTTTCTTCTTTTGGAGATTTGTATAATAAGCGAGCGTAGAAAAAAATGATTGGTATACAACCCAATAAAAAAGCATCTGTAGTATCCGATCCAACAAAGTTTCCACCAGGATTTTCGGCAGAAGTAATACCGTTTAAATAATAACCAATCAATCCAAAAACAACTGATGGAAATAAAATCAATCCAAATATTTTGATCAAAGGCATATCACCTTTTTGAGTCGGTTTGATAACATCTACGTGCTTGAAATGTTTGGTTCCAATCCAGAAAATGATAATCCCAATAAACATTCCAACACCAGCAGCAATGAAAGCGGCTCCCCAACCTAACATATTGTAAAGTGCTGCACCGAAAAAATTACAAACAAAAGCGCCGATGTTAATTCCCATGTAGAAAATATTGTAGCCTGCATCTTTCTTTTCTTTGAATTCTGGGGTATTGTAAAGGTTACCCAATAAGGTTGAAATATTAGGTTTAAAAAATCCATTCCCTAAAATAACCAATAACATGGCAATATATAAAGTAGATAAATCATGAACAGCCATTAAGCAATATCCAATTCCCATCATTAAACCACCAATCGTAATTGATTTTCGATAGCCCAATACTCTGTCAGCTAAAAGTCCACCAACAAAAGGAGTTAAGAAGACAAAAGCAATAAAAGTCCCATACAAATCAGAAGCTTCAGCCTCAGACATTCCAAAACCGTCAACGGTATCTTTCAGGTAGAAGGTAAAAATTCCAATCATTAAATAATACCCGAATCTTTCCCACATTTCAGAGAAAAATAAGAACGGTAATGCTTTTGGATGATTTCTTTGTTTCATGTTTAGTATTGTTTTTAAATAAAAAACAGCACCGAAGTGCTGTTTGAATTTTAATTATTAAGGAAGGAATTATTGAACTCCATTCATCATTACAAGTAATTTTTTTGAAAGTAGGAATAAAACGACCGCTGCTCCTCCAGCCATGAAAACGAAAATCATAAAAAAGTTATATAAATTTTCAATTTTCATACCTAAAAAACTCGGTTTTTCGGGTTTAATATTCCATGTTTCTATAGTGTTTGAATCTTTACCACCTTTTTTAGCTTTTACATGTTTCAGTATATATAATTTATTTCCTTCTTCATTTGTAAATTTATTATATGTGAAATCAGGCTTAGAACCTACGATTTGTTTTAATATAAATGATGAGACTTCTGCCTTTGGATCACTAACATAAGAGATTGCTAATAAAGAATCTTTTTTAGCTTCCTTTTCAATTCCAAACACTTTTGTTTTAAAAGTTTCTAAAAATGACATTTCCTTATCTGCTTTAAAATCATCCGATAACATGTCTATTTTAGCGACCATATTTGTATCACTATTTGAGGTCAAAAACATTTTACTTAAATTAACTTTTTCCAAGTTGGATGATTTTTTAGATTTAAATGAAAATTCACTCACACCAACAGTGGATTCTAATTTTACTTCTTGGGGATATAATGAACTTAAATCTCCTGCAAATTTATTAGCTGTAGCAGTAGATAAAAACCAAACCCCCATTAATAAGGATGCAAAACGAACTGGAGCTAATTTTACAACCATTGATAATCCAATAGGTGATAAGCACAACTCTCCAAATGTATGAACTGTATATAAAGTTACTAACCAAAACATACTTACTTTAACGCTTGGATCCAAATCTTTTACTCCTAAAGCAATAACTAGATATCCAATTGCTAATAATAATAATCCCATAGATTGTTTTACAGGAGAAGATGGCTCACGATTAGATTTCCCCAGTTTTGTCCATAAAAAAGCAAACAATGGAGCGAATATTACAATAGCAATTGCATTAACACTTTGAAAATAGGACGATGGAACTTCCATACTGAAAAAACTTCTATCAGTCTGCTCTTGAGCAAAGAAAGTTAATGAAGCACCAGCCTGTTCAAATGCAGCCCAAAAGAATATGACAAAAAATGCAACAATGAAAATAACCCAAATTTTTTGTTTCTCTATTTTCGTTAAACTTTTATCTACAATAATTGATGCAGGAGCAACGATGCAAAGAGTATAAATAAAAGCACCTATTAAATCTAAACCTAAAAATCCTTTAAAGGATACAAATAAAAGGAGTGAAATAATAGACCAATTAATTACTTGCTTAATATCTAATTTTTTCTTTTCTGTAACTACTTTAATGGCTTTTTCTGGTTTATTTCCGATAGGATCACCATTTGGTTTTACAATGTATTTATTTTTTAAAAGTTCAAAAGAAATTATACTCACAATCATCCCTATACAAGCAGCTAAGAAACCCCATTTAAACATTTGAGGAACAATTAATCCATTCCCATCATAAACTTCTCCTAATCCACCACATACTAATGGAGCGACAAAAGCGCCTAAATTAATACCCATATAGAAAATAGTAAAAGCAGAATCTACTCTTTTATCCCCATCATCATATAATTGACCAACCATTGTTGAAATATTTGGTTTAAAGAATCCATTTCCAAATATTATAAATCCTAATCCACAAAACATTAAAGTTGTTGCTAATTCAGTTTCAGTGTAAAAACTACCAGCAAGAAACATGAAAAATTGACCAATTGCCATCATGACTCCCCCAACAAATATGGATCTTTTATTTCCCCAATATCTATCTGCCACATAACCTCCAATAAGAGGAGTTAAATAAACTAAACCTGTATAATTACCATAAATTGTTGATGATAAATTTTTATCAAATAAAAGAGCATTTATCATGAATAATGTAAAAATTGCTCGCATGCCATAATAACTAAAACGTTCCCACATTTCTGTGAAAAATAAAAGATATAATCCTTTAGGATGCTTTGATTGATCTGTACCGCTTGTTGAATTCATATTTTTATATTTATTTTACTTTTCAATTTTATTTAAAAAAGAGTTCGCAATATTAACAAATTTAATTGATAAAAAATACGTTAAATTGTTTCTTTTAGTGATTCATACTTAAAAAACAGTTTAAATCTTATTTAACACCATGCATTAATCGTTTGATTGTTGGGTTAAGAAAAATGGCTATAACACCTATTCCAATTGGAATTATTGTGAATATTAAATAAAAAAAACTCCATGAATGATTTGCTTGAATTTCTTCAACTTGTCCGCCCATTAATCCTGACAATTTATTTCCTATAGCAATCGCTATATACCAAATCCCAAACATAAGAGCGATCATTCTACCTGGAACAAGCTTACTTATATACGAAAGTGATACAGGTGACAAACAGAGTTCGCCAACAGTATGAAATAAATAAGCGAGAATCAGCCAAATAATACTTACTGATGCTGTAGAGGCGCCTTTTGTAATTGATGAAGCTCCAAAAGCTAAAGCGGCAAATCCAATTCCTAAAATAATTAAACCTAATCCGTATTTACTCGCAGCACTTGGGTTGTATTTACTTTCCCAACATTTAGAAAATAACGGTGCGAAAAGAATGATAAATAAAGAGTTTAAGATACCAAACCAGGACGCCTGAATTTCTACTTCTGTGCCTTTAAGTCTTTTTACTGATGCTTTTATGATTCTATTTGGATCTATTTTTTTTGCTTTTTGTGGATCAATGTATCTAAGTTCTCCTTTTTTTCCTGTGTCAATTAATAAAACTGTTGCTCCTTTTTTTAATGTCAATGGTTCTCTAATTGTGAAAGAAGTGTCTTTTACGATTACCATATCTTTTGTTATTTTTGAAGCAGTTGTCAAAAGAGAACTACTTTTTTCAGATTTTCCATTTTCTGAATTAATTGCAATTGTTTCAATATTTGAATACTCTAATACGTATGCTTTTGAATTTATATCTCTATTAATCATCCACCCAACAATACTCCAGATAATAAGAAAACTAGATCCTAAAATAATACTAGATAGCGTAAATTTTTTAAATGTTTTTTTAAATAATAAAATTAACACCCATGAAATTACTCCAATTGGAACAACAGTCATAATAATATTAATAATATTAAATGCAGAAGCATAAGAGCCTTTTAAAATTCTACTCGTGTAATTTTTAGCGAAAATAGTCATCGTACTACCTGCTTGTTCAAATGAAGCCCAAAAAAGGATTGTACAAATAGCGAAAAATATGATGGCAAGCATTCTTTCTCTCGTGATTTTTGGATAGCGAATAATTCTCAATACAAGTAATACTAAAAAGAGAAGTAAAGCAGATAGTATAACGATATTTGAAAAATCTTTTTCACCAATTTTTAATAAATTAACTCCGGCAATTTTACTCATCGGATCATTTATCACCCATGTTATAGCGGCTATAGATACGATATAAATTAATATTTTTTGTAGCGTTGTAAATGGGTTTAATCGATCTCCTTCAAATTCTAATGTTTCGACTCTTTCCGTGTTTTTTTTTGGTTTTAAACCAATGTCACCAAATATTTTTTGTGAAAAATAAAATTGAAGCATTCCTAAAAGCATAAAGATACCTGCTAACCCAAAGCCAAATTGCCATCCTATTTTTTCTCCTAAATACCCGCAAAGCATTATTCCCAAGAAAGATCCAGCATTTACGCCCATATAAAAAATAGTATATGCACCATCTTTTTTCTCAGGTGTATCTTTGTACATATTTGAAATGATTGAAGTGATATTAGGTTTGAAAAAACCGTTTCCGATAATTAACAAACCGATTCCGATGTAGAGAAAAGAATGGTTAAATTCAATCGCCATTGAAACGTGCCCCAGTGTCATTATTATTGCTCCAATTATAACAGCTTTTCTATTTCCTAAGTATTTGTCAGCCAAAAAACCACCTAAAATAGGAGTTAGATAAACCATTGCTGTATAAGTACCATAAAGAGAAAGTGCTTGCGAAATAGGCCAATTCCAACCACCAGCTCCAGTTGCACTAATTAAAAACAATACCAATAAGGCACGCATTCCATAGTAGGAAAATCGCTCCCACATTTCTGTGAAAAACAATACAAATAACCCTTGCGGATGACCTAATACTGTTGAATCAAACATGTTACTTTTTTCTGAATTCATTTTAAATTTACTATTTTGGAAAGAATTTCGAGTTAACACTATTTTAAATATGAATTTTTAAAATTGAAAATAGCATGAACTAAAATGCTTAAAATTTACTTTTTTGAAGTGTGAAAATATCAATTTTAATTCTAAAAATTTGCTGTTTTTATTAGCTTAGTTTAGTAGATTATGAACAAATCGTTTTATTTTTTATAAGTTTAGACCATGCTTTTCAATTCCCATACCCATATTTACACAGATAAAAACACCGTAATCATCAATAAATCAGATGTGAATGATGATAGTGGTTATTCCTTTTTTTCTTATGGAATTCATCCTTGGTATGCAAATAAAATTGAGGATAACTTTTTAATTTTTGAACAAGAAGTTGAGAAAAAAAACTGTTTAGCAATCGGAGAAATCGGTTTAGATAAGATAATAGGTCCAAAAATTCAAACTCAAATCGAATCGTTTACTAAACAAATTGAAATTTCTGAAAGACTGGAACTTCCCGTTATTATTCATTGCGTTAAAGCTTGGAATGAATTGTATTTAGTTTATAAGCAAATTCAACCTAAACAAAAGTGGATTTTTCATGGGTTTAACAAAGTCGGAATTTTACAAGATGTATTAAAAACGGAAATAATGATCAGTATAGGAGCATCTATTTTTACGAATGTTCAATTGCAAAAATCAATCGATTTTATTCCAAATGAGAAACTTTTGTTAGAAACTGATGATGCTGAAATTGATATTTTAGAGATTTATCAAAAGGTTTCTGAGATAAAAAAAATATCTTTGCAGGAATTAGAGCAAATTATTGAAGAAAACTTTAAAAGAACATTTAGAAAATGGCAAAGTGGCTTGAGCGTACAGAATTATTAGTAGGAAAAGAGAAAATTGAAACCTTAGTCAATTCTCATGTGTTAATTGTTGGATTAGGGGGAATAGGTTCTTTCGCAGGTGAATTCATAGCGAGAGCAGGTGTTGGAACAATAACAATTATTGATGGTGATGCTTTTGATCCGACTAATAAAAACAGACAATTAACTGCATTGGATTCTACAGTAGGAAGAAATAAAGCGGTTGTTTTAGGGGAAAGAATTAGAGATATTAATCCAGATGTAAAACTGAATATAATTGAAGAATTCGTGCTTCCCGAACGTGTTTGGCAATTGTTGGAAGAATATAAACCAGATTATGTGATGGATTGTATTGATTCTGTTACTCCTAAATTGGAATGGTTAGTGGCTTGTCTTCGATTGAAAATTAAAGTAATCTCTCATTTAGGAGCAGGAGGAAAAGTAAATCCTAAACGCGTTCAAGTAACTAGTTTAGATAAAACGTACAATTGTAAATTAGCTAGTCATTTAAAAAAACGCTTGAAAAAAGAAAAAATTCATTTTGAAGGTGTTCGTGCAGTCTTTTCTTCTGAGTTGCAAATCAAATCTTCTATGAAATTAACAGATGGACTTAATTTTAAGAAATCGTTCTACGGAACAATGAGTTACATGCCTGCATTGTTTGGTCTGATGGGAGCAGCTGAAGTAATCCGATATTTATCTGAACATAAAAAATAAACAGAATCATAATTTAATGATTATTTTCAATTCTTTTTATTAATATTGTTGTACTATGGATTTAGAACGAAACAAGAACAATAAATTTCGTATAAAAGCCTAAATTAAATTTACCATTATTCATTTAAAACATAACAATGAAATTTTATTTTTTATTCTGTATTTCTTTACTTTTAACTAGTTTGTTTATTGGTTGTGAATCGTCGGTTGAAGATGTTAAAATTGCTACTACACATATTGATACTACGTTAATAAAAGATGGACATAGTTATTCAAATATTGATAAAATTAGAACGAAACATATTCATTTAGATTTAGATGTTAATTTTGAAAACACAACAATTTACGGTGTTGCTAGACATGAAATGATTAATTCAGGAGTAGATACCGCAATTTTTGATATTAAAAATTTAGATATTAAAAAAGTAACTTTAGGTCAAGAAAAGGAAGTTGAAACTGATTTTATTATCGGCGCAAACAATGAAATGTTAGGTCAGCCTTTATGTGTTAAAATTTTACCTACAACTAAATACATCAATATTTATTACCAAACAACAGAAAAAAAAGAAGCGATCGATTGGCTAACTCCTGAATTAACAGCTGGAAAAAAACATCCTTTTTTGTATACTCAAGGAGAAGCAATTTTAACACGTTCTTGGATTCCATTGCAAGATGCACCTTCTAATAGGATAACTTATTCAGCTGACGTAAAAGTTCCAAAAGACTTGATGGCTTTAATGAGTGCGGAAAATCCAAAAACAAAGAACAAAGAAGGTCTCTATCATTTTGAAATGAAGCAAAGAATTCCAAGTTATTTAATTGCGTTAACTGTTGGAGATTTAAAATTTAAAAAATTAGGGAAGAAATGTGGCGTTTATTCTGAGCCTGAATTAATTAATTCTTGTGCTTATGAATTTGTAGATTTACCTAAATTAATTAAAGCAGCAGAAAAAATATATGGAAAATATCAATGGGATCAGTACGATTTAGTTGTTCTACCGTATTCTTTTCCTTTTGGAGGAATGGAAAATCCTCGTTTGACCTTTGCTAACCCTACTTTATTAGCGGGCGATAGAAGTTTAGTTTCTGTTGTTGCTCATGAGTTGGCTCATTCTTGGTCGGGCAATTTAGTAACTAATGCTTCATGGGATGATTTTTGGCTGAATGAAGGGTTTACAGTTTATTTTGAAGGCCGTATTATGGAAGAAATTTATGGAAAAGAAGTTTCTGATATCTTGGCTTTAATTGAATATCAAGAATTAGAAACCGAAATTAAAGAGATTGGGAAAGGTGAATTTCCAGAAGATACGCATTTGAAATTAGCATTAAAAGGTAGAAATCCAGATGATGGAATGACCTCTATTGCGTATGTAAAAGGTGCTTTTTTCTTGAAATCTTTAGAAAGTAAAGTTGGGAGAGAACTTTTTGACAAATTTATGAATGCTTATTTTAAAAAATATTCGTTTCATACGATTACCACTGAGGCATTTGAAACTTTTTTAAATGCTCAACTACTGAAACCAAATCATATTACTTTCAATACAAAAGAATGGTTGTACAAAGCAGGAATTCCTAAAAATTGTTATAAAATTGAATCTCCACGATTTAAATTAGTTCAGAAATTAGCAGATGATTTTGCAAAAGGAAAAGATATTTTTAAAACGAGAAGGAAAAAAGATAAAATTACTCGTTCTAAATATGTTACGCAAGAATGGTTAGCTTTTATTAGAAGACTTCCTTCCAAAATGGATCCAGTTCAGATGCGAAAATTGGATGAAAAATTAGACTTCAAAGGTTGTGGAAATGCTGAGATAATGACCGAATGGTATGTGCTTGGGATAAATAGTGGTTACAAAGACATTCGTCCTTTTATGGATAAGTTTTTAATGAAGGTCGGAAGAAGGAAATTTTTACTTCCAATTTACAAAAATTTGGCAAAAACAAATGAAACACTCGTTTGGGGACAGAAAGTGTTTGAAAAAGCGCAGTTTAATTATCACTTCGTATCAAGAAGTTCAATTGAAGATGTTTTGTACCCGAATAAGAAAATGGATTCCGTTAATTAAGTACTTTTGCAGTCAATTGAAAATGAATTTTTAAAGATTTTTGTTCGCAATTTGGGAGCAGAACTTTGTAGTATTGTTTCCAGAAAAAGTGGAAAAGAATTTATGTGGAATGGTGATTCTTCTGTTTGGGGAAGTTTTGCTCCTGTTCTTTTTCCGATTATAGGAACTTTAAAAAAGGGGAATTTTTTTTACAAAGGAAATGTCTATTCAGTTCAAAAACATGGTTTTATTCGGAATAATCAGAGTTTAATCTTCAAGCAAGTTTCTGATTCAGAAGTTGAATATTCGCTTAAATTTGATGAGGTTAGTTTGATTTCTTATCCTTTTAAATTTGAATTTTTTGTTCGATATAAATTAGAAGGAAATTCTATACTTGTAGAACATGAAGTAATCAATCATGATTCAGAATCTGAAATGTATTTTTCATTAGGTGGTCATCCAGCGTTTAAATGTCCGATAAATGAAAATGAGTCTTATGAAGATTACTTTTTAGAATTCGAAAAAGTAGAAAATGTTAACACGTGGAATGTTCTTTCAAATGGATTAATCAATACCACATCTAGACCTCTTTTAGAAAATTCAAACATTCTTCCATTAAAATTAGATTTGTTCGTTAACGATGCTTTAATTATTAAAAATCATCAATCTAAGAAAGTAAGTTTAAAAAGCAAATTATCAAAAGAAGAAGTCACGGTAAAATATTCAGATTTTCCTTATTTAGGAATTTGGGCAAAGCCAGGAGGGAAGTTTGTATGTATTGAGCCTTGGCTAGGAATTTCAGACTCCTGTGATACCGATCAAAACTTAGAAACCAAAGAAGGAATTTTGAAATTGGAGCCTAATTCAACTTTTAAAGCCACTTATAAGATTGTTATTAACGAGTGATAGTTGACAAATAAAATGATTTTTTTGAACCATATAAGACATATAAGAACAATAAAAATCAAGTTATTTCCAAATGTATTTGATACAAAACACACTCTTCTAAATAAGGATAATCCTTCAAAAGAGAATGTTTAAATTTTTTAATTTTCCTCATCCCAACTTTTTCCATTACATGAATCGATTTCTCATTTACAATCGGGGCAATTGAATAAATCGTTTTAATTTTCAACTTTTCAAATCCAAATTTCAAGCATGCTTTAGCTCCTTCAGTAGCAAATCCTTTGTTCCACTCAGAAGATTTTAATCGCCAACCAATATCAATACATGGAGTGAAATCAGATTCAAAATTTTGTTCAGATAAACCAATGAATCCAACAAATTCCTTATTTTCTAATTTGTCAACTGCAAAATAGCAAAATCCTTTTTCAATGAATTGAGATTTCATTTTTTGAATAAATACCAACGTTTCTTCTTTTGAAGGAATAAAAGGAAAATATTCCATAACCAAATGATCAGAATTTATTTTGATCATTTTATCCGTATCAGATTCTTTCCATTCTCGAAACCCTAATCTTTCTGAATTAAATAAGTATGGATTAATTTTCATTTCAAACTAGTTTTTATCACAAATGTAAGTACTTGCATTTAAAGATTGACATTCAAGACTTAAATAATAATTGTATCGAAGGCGGTGGCTTACTTCAACCTCGATAACACTTTCCAACTCTCCGAATCCATCTTAGAAAAAGCAAACCATTTTTTACCTAAATCCTTTAACGATGCTCCAATGTGGTATAATTCCGTTTCATCAATTATCAGAAATCGATCGTGAGAATCTTTCAATATTTTCGCTTCGATTATTGGATATTGAGCGTTAAATTTTACAATATCTAATTGAAGTTGTTTGCTAATATCTTTCGTATAGATTGTGATTTTAACACTTTCTTGTTTTTTACTAAACAATGTCAAAATAGTATCGTCAATATAATTATCAATAAGAATAATGGACTTTTCAGCTTTTCGGACAATGTCTGAAACAAATGTATATGCGTCAAAAATTTCACCATCGAAAAAAACACCTTTATCTGGCTTTAGATCTTTATTTTCTAAAACTTTGAAAATTTCTTCAAATTTTATTTCAGAATCAATTTGTTTTCTTTCTAGTTTGTTTAAGCGTTGATCGATTAAGCTGTTTTCTGAAATAATTTTACGCATTTCAACGAAAGCTTCCATTATTTGAATACTAGTCTTAATTGCGACTTCACTTCTCAGAATAGTTGATAACATTGCAACTCCTTGTTCTGTGTAAACAAAAGGTAAATATCTTCTTCCACCATGCTCTAAACTTGAGGTCACAATTTGTGACCTCA
>OBEQ010440101.1_pt1 | contig 17290 bp, 14 predicted proteins | sample 1670901 | NCBI WGS metagenome assembly OBEQ01 (sample SAMEA104232315, study PRJEB22302) | groundwater metagenome | biome: forest; feature: aquifer; material: groundwater | place: USA | collected 2011-08-07 | depth 5.4 m
TGGCCCGCGCGCATCGCCTCGACGTGGCGCATCAGCGCGCCGAACGTCGCCAGGCCGTCCCACACCGGCGCGGCTGGGAACGTGACGGTCTTCCCGACGTTGCCCACGATGAAGTTCAGGATGTTCACGGCCACCGCGAGCTGCGTCGCCTGGGCGTGGCGGTTCATGACGCCGCCGGCCACCGCGAGGCTGCGCCCCTACGGACTGCGCCCTTACAGTCACATCCTCACGCCTCCACCAGCGTCAGGTCGGGCTCGAAGCTGACCGCCAGGCGGTAAACCTGCCCGGGGCGCATGATGAGCGGGTGGTCGCGGACGAACATCTGCACATAGTGGAGCTTGCCGTAATTGGTGCGGTAGTTCGGATCGGCGCTGACGATCTCGGTCTCGGCCCAGTTGGCCTGGAAATCGTCCTTCAGGACCGAGCAGCGATGGCCGAGCGGCCCGAGTGCGGGTGAGGTGCCGAGGCGGTAGCGCGAGTGCGGGGCGCCGATGACCAGAGCCATGCGGAACTTGTCGAGCTGCACCTGGTTTTTGACCGTGTAGGCGAATTCGGCGGCAATCTTGCTGCCGGTGAAGGTCCACTGGACCTTCACGCTGCCGATGCCGCGGACGAATTCCTCCCGCGTGTTGATCAGTTCCGGCTGCTCGTAGCGGAAATAGAAGGAATTTTTGAGGCCCAGGCCGGTGACGCACTTCTGGCCGTAGAAAGCCGGCAGGGTGACGTGGTCGCCGAAGGTGAGCTCCGGGACCATGACCGGGAGGTAAAGATTGTTCGGCCAGTCAAAGACGCCGGGGCAATGCGGGAAGGGGAGGTTGTCCGCCGTGCAATCGATGCCCGAGCTGACGAGGGGCAGCTGCACATGCAGGCCGGACTCGGAGTCGCGGTAAATGAACAGGCCCTGTTCCTTGCGGTTGCTTTTGTCGAAAATAACGAAGCGCCCGCTGGTGCGCGGGGCGTCGACCTTCACCGAATCGGGCATATTGACCGCCTTGGCGAGCCGGGACCACTGGCAGAGGTAGCGCGCGGCGTCGAAGTTCGCCATGCGGGTCGTGTGCGAGGCCATGGCGGTGCGCTCGTCGTCGCGCACGTCGAGGAAGCCGTGCTCCTGGTCGAGGTAGGTCTGGAAGAAGTAGTAGAACAGGCGGCGGAGGATGTCGAAATACTTGTTCTTCTGGTCGTCGGGAATCCAGCCGTCGCGCAGCCCCTGCAGGATGAGCGTGATGCAGTGCATCTGGCCATAGGCGCCCGCCGAGCGGCCGTAGGCCCAGCCGAGGCCGTCGGCGCGCACGAGGTCGGGCATCATCTTGATGTATTTCTCGGCGTAGGTGCGCAGGGTCGGCAGCTTGCGCTCGCGCAAGGCCGAGTTGGCGTGCAACTGCAGGGCGGAGCGGGTGAAGACGAGGGTCATCACGCCATAGAGATTGAAATGTCCGCCGAGTCCCTTTTCGACATCGTCGAAAAAGCCGGAGGAGCTGGTCTGCTCGATGCGCTCGGCGAGGCGTTCGATCAGCCGCGAGGTTTCGTCCTTCTTGGAGAGGCCGAGGCTGTAGCGGCAGACGGCCTTCGCGATGTTGAAGGCCTGCCAGTAATTGTCATAGTCGCTGCGCGTGAGCAGGAGTTTGTCGAGTCGCTGGCGGGTCTCCTCGACGAGGCGTTCCCAGACGGGATTGCGTTCCTTGGAGGGGCCGAAGGAAAGGAGGCCGAGCGAGGCATAGGCGACGCCGTTCTCGCCGGCGGGCTCCGTGAAGGCCTGGGCGGTGATGCACCGGGCGGCCAGGTCGATCAGGTCGTAGCCCTTGAGGGTGGTCTCGCCGGTGGCGCGGTAATATTCGCCCAAGGCGAAGGCGACATGGCCGGGCTCGTCTGAGCGCGGATTTTCACCGGGAATGGGAGTGATGGTACCGTCGGCATTGATGGCGTCGAGGTTGTGGCTCAACATCGAGCGGGCCATATCGAGACATTGCTCGGAGAAACTGTTCATTCAGGAATATTTCGTGTCAAAAGGTGGGAATGGGAGGTAAATATTTCGCGGCTAGGCATAACCGGGGCAAGCGTGAAGTGCTAGCGGGCGATAAGTTTGAGGAATTCGTCGTTCGTCTTGGTCTTTCCCAGCCGGGTGACCATGGTGTCGGTCGCTTCCTCGATCTTCTGCTGCACCAGCGCGCGGCGGAAGAAGTGGATGCCTTCGAGCTTCTTGGCGTCGATGAGCAGCTCCTCGCGGCGGGTGCCGGAGGAGGCGATGTTGACGGCCGGCCAGATGCGCATTTCGGCGGCCTTGCGGTCGAGCACGAGCTCCATGTTGCCGGTGCCCTTGAATTCCTGGAAAATGATGTCGTCCATCCGGCTGCCGGTTTCGACGAGGATGGAGGCGATGATGGTGAGGCTGCCGCCATCCTCGGTGTTGCGGGCCGCGGCAAAGAGCTGCCGGGGTTTCTCCAAGGCGCGAACGTCCAGACCGCCGGAACCGGTGCGGCCGGAGTCGCGCTGGGTGTTGTGCGCGCGGGCGAGGCGGGTGAGCGAGTCGAGCAACAGGACCACGCTCTTGCCGGCCTCCACGAGGCGCTTGGCGCGCTCGATACAGAGGTCGGCGATGCGGATGTGGTTCTCCACGGCTTCGTCGTTGGAGGAAGCCCATACCTCGGCGGGCACGCTGCGCTTGAAATCGGTGACTTCCTCAGGGCGCTCGTCGACCAGGAGGATCATGACGTGGCTCTCCGGATGGTTTTCCAGCACGCCGAGGGCGATGTCGCGGAGGAAGGTGGTCTTGCCGGTGCGGGGCGGGGCGACGATGAGGCCGCGGGTGCCCTTCCCGATGGGGCAGAAGAGATCGATGATGCGGTTCGTCATGCGCCCGTCCTTCATCTCGAGCCTGAGCTGCTTGTCGGGCGTGATGGTGACGAGGTTGGTGAAATCCACCGCGCGGCGGCGGGCCTCGATGTCCATGCCGTCGACCTTTTCGATGAAGCGGATCTTCGGGTTGGGGAACCGGTCGTCGGGCGTCGCCTGGGCAGTGATGATGCTGCCCTGTTGCAACTTGAAGCGGCGCACGAGTTCGCGCGGAACAAAGGGGTCCGTCGGGCGGCGTTTGCCAAAGCGCGCCAAGTCGAGCAACTGGCCGTTGCGGCTGTTGTCGATGTCGAGGACGCCTTCGACGCGGATGCTGTTGTCCGGAGGGACCGGAGTGGTGGAGGGGGCTTGCGACGCCGGAGCGGCAGGCGGATTTTCTTTATCCATACAAAACGGGTTGGGTGCGCTGCCTAGGCTTGACCGTGCAATCCGTCGGCGACATTTCTGCAACGCTTTAGCTTCAACCCAAAACAGGAGAAACTAGTGACGGACCAAACGATAACCTCAGTGTCCCGGGAGAGTCGAATTTTCAAGCCCTCAGCCGAGTTCAAGAGCCAAGCTAATCTTGGCAGCTACGCGACTTACCGTAGGCTCTACGCCGAGTCTGTCAACGCTCCAGACAAGTTTTGGGCAAAACAAGCCAGGGAACACATCGTTTGGCGGAAGCCGTTCAAGCAGGTTTTGGACTGGAAGCCTCCTCATGCCAAGTGGTTCCTGGGAGGTAAGTTAAACATCGCCGAGAACTGCATCGACCGTCACCTGGGCACGGCGCGGGAGAACAAGGCGGCATTAATTTTCGAGGGTGAGCCCGGCGATGTCCGGACGATCACTTATCGGCAGCTTTATTTCCATATCTGCCGCATGGCGCACATTCTGGAGAACATGGGCATCAAGCCGGGCGATCGCATCGCCATCTATCTGCCCATGATTCCCGAGGCAGTCATCGCGATGCTGGCCTGCGCGCGCATCGGCGCCGTGCACACGGTCATCTTCGGTGGATTCAGCGCCGAGGCGATCAAGGACCGTATCAACGATTGCAAGGCTAAGGTCGTCATCACCGCCGACGGTGGCTGGCGTCGCGGCAAGGTGGTCGAGTTGAAGGCCAATGTCGACCGGGCCCTCGAGGGGGCACCGAGCGTCCACACGGTCCTCGTGGTCAAACGTTGCGGCAATCCCGTCAGCATGCGGGAAGGCCGCGACGTGTGGTGGCGCGAGGCCTGGGAGGGCGCGCCGAATTCGCACAACGCGAAGGCTTTCGATTCCGAGCATCCGCTCTTCATCCTCTACACCTCGGGTTCCACGGGCAAACCCAAGGGCGTGCTGCACACTTCCGCGGGCTATCTGCTCGGGGCCAAGCTCAGCTCCCACTACGTTTTCGATCTCAAGGACACCGACCGTTATTTCTGCTCCGCCGATATCGGCTGGGTCACCGGTCACAGCTACGTCGTTTACGGCCTGCTCTCGAACGGCTCCACCGTCTTCCTCTACGAAGGCGCGCCCAACCAGCCCCAGCCGGACCGCTTCTGGCAGATGATCGACCGTCACGGGCTCACGATTTTCTACACGGCGCCGACCGCCATTCGCGCCTTCATGCGCTGGGGCGACAACTACGTGCTCAGCCACCGGCTCGATTCGTTGCGGCTCCTCGGCTCCGTGGGCGAGCCCATCAATCCCGAGGCGTGGATGTGGTATCACAAGATGATCGGCAAGAAACGCTGTCCGATCGTCGACACCTGGTGGCAGACCGAGACCGGATCGATCATGATCACGCCGCTACCCGGCATTACGCCCACCAAGCCCGGCTCGGCCACCATGCCGTTCTTCGGTGTCCTGCCGAAGATCGTCGACGAGAAAGGCAACGAGGTCCCGCGCAACAACGGCGGCAAGCTCGCCATCCTGAAGCCCTGGCCCTCGATGCTCCGCACCCTCTGGGGCGACGACGACCGGTTCAAGAAGGCCTATTTCAGCGAATTTCCCGGCAAGCCCGGCATCTACTTCACGGGGGACGGCGCCCGGCAGGACAAGGACGGCTACTTCTGGATCGTCGGCCGCATCGACGACGTGCTGAATATCTCCGGCCACCGCATCGGCACCGCCGAGATCGAGAGCGCGCTCGTGTCGCATCCCGCCGTGGCCGAGGCCGCCGCCGTCGGCCGGCCCGACGAACTCAAGGGGCAGTCCCTCGTCGTCTTCGTGACCCTCAAGTCCACGCACACCGCCAGCGACCAGCTCAAGGAGGATCTCCGCGCCCACGTCGGCAAGGAGATCGGCTCGCTCGCCAAGCCCGACATGATCCGCTTCGCGGCCGGCCTGCCCAAGACCCGCTCGGGAAAAATCATGCGCCGCCTGCTCAAGGAACTCGCCACCTCCGGCGAGATCAAGGGCGACACCACGACGCTCGAGGATTTCTCCGTCATTTCCGCCCTCAAATCCGATGAGGAGTAATCCACCCGGCGGCTAAATGTTCACGGCTCCCCCATGGGCCGGGCCACGACGGGCAGCTTTCACGCTGCTCGAATTGCTGACTGTCATCGCCCTGATCGCGGTGCTCGCGGGCATCGTCCTTGGATTCGGGCAGCGTGCCAGCGAGACGGGCCGCACCGCCCGGGCCAAGGCCGAACTCGCGGCGCTGGCTGCCGCCCTGGAGAATTATCAGCGCGTTTTTGGCGACTACCCGCAGACGGATGACGCCACGCAGTTGCTGCAATCGCTGATCGGCCGGCGCGGTCCGCGCAATGCCGCCACTGCCACTCGCGCCCTGCTGGAGACAGCGCGATTCAAGACTGCGGGCGACCGGGATCCGTTCGCCGATCCATTGGCGTTGCTGGTCGATCCTTGGGACCGCCCTTATCGCTACGCCTACAAGGCGCCGGCCGCCGGCTGGACGAGTCCCTCTTACGTCCTCTATTCCGCCGGACTGGACGGCCAGGACGTCGCGGTCCTGCTGCCGGGCGGATTCCCCGATGTCACCGCCGCGGGCAACGCTGATAACGTTTACGCGAACCGCTGACGATGAATGCTTCGGCTAAAGTTTCGCGCGTTAGGGTGTGTCTTCAAACCCGGTCTGTCATCCTGAGCGAAGCGAAGGATCCACGGCATCGAATACCCTGTCGCGGGCGAAAGTATGGATTCTTCACTTCGTTCAGAATGACTGGGAAGGAGCTTTTGTTGGGTTTGAAGACACACCCTGGCGCGGGTAGGGCGAAACCGCCGGGCGCGCCGCTTGATGCTCTCGGCGGGCCCAGCGGTCCCGCCCTACCTGGTTGCTCTCGGGCCTGCGTCCTCCGTCACCCGTTCGCTGCTTTTACTCTCCTCGAACTTCTCACCGTCATCGCCGTCATCGGCCTGTTGGCGGCGTTGATCTTCCCCAATGTTCGCGCGGCCAAGGTTGCCGCGAACAAGGCCAAAACCCGCGTCCAGTTCAACCAATGGGCTGCCGCGTTCGAGGGCTTCCGCGGCGAATACGGCTATTACCCGGTGTTGCACAGCTCGAATCTCGTCAATCCACCCGGGCAGGACACCGATCCATCCGCGCTGCATCTGTTTCACGACATTCTCGCCGCCCGGCGGCGCGATGGTTCCGCCTTGCCGGCCTATACCGCTGGCACCAACAGCCAGTTTCCCGAGGCGCAGAACCGGAAGCTTGTCTTGTTTCACTCCTTCAGCGATTCCGATTTCACCATCGCCGGCTCGCCGGCGCCGCAGCTGCTGCGCGACGCTTTCGACAACACCGAGGTTGCGGTGCTCGTGGACCGGAACCTCGACGGCATCATCAAAGCCGGCGGCGATTTCACCACGCTGCCCGCGGTGGGCGGTCTCGTGCCGGCCTCGGTGGACTTTCCGGCCGCTGGTGTGCGCGCCGGCGTCATTTTCTATGCCCCCGCCCCGGGCGCCGACGCCACCCAGCCCGAATTCATCTTCAGTTGGAAATGAGCAGGAGAAAGCAGTCTGCGGCCAGCGGTCAGAAGTCAGCCAAAACGGTTGGCTCTGCGCTCTCTGCTCGTGGCTCCATGCTGGGAGCGTTCACCCTCCTGGAGCTTCTCGTCGTCGCCGGTCTGGTCGCGGTGTTGTCGTTCGTGTTTGTCGGTGGTCTTGGCGGAGGCGGCAAGGCCGCCGCGCTGCAGTCCGCGCAGGCGACCCTGATGAACCTGATCACCGCCGCCCGCACCAAAGCCATGGCCAGCGGCCGGTCCGCGCGCATCCTGGTTCATGTCGACGTCCTGAGCGCCAGCGAGCCCCGGCGCTACCTGCGCTATCTCGCGATCCAGATCCAAACGGATACGGGCTGGCAGACCGCCGCCGATCCCTTTCTTCCTGAGGGCATTTACATCGTGCCGGGTAATTTTGCCGCCGTTCCCTCCGGACTTTTCGCGGCGGGCCCGGTGCCGTGGACCAGGAACGATGGTTCGGCGCTGTGCTCGACCGCCTTGCGCTCGAATCAGATTACGACCGAGACCATCAACGGCACGGTTGCGGAACAATGGGTCGGCATCGTTTTTTCCGCCCAGGGTGGGACCATGCAGTCGGGCGACATCGTTCTCGCCCCGGGCAAGGTGCGTCCGCCCGGCTCGTATTCACCGGGTGAATCGCCGGCGGAGTTGGACCAGCCGGAAAACGTCCGCGGACTGACGCTGAGCTCTTATGGCGTGCCGGCGCTGGTCAATGGACGGAGAGGATTTTAGCGCACAACCTTCAAGATGAGCCGATATTCAAGTCTGCCAGCCTCCGCTCGTGTAGCTGCGCCGGTGACGGCGCGGCCAAACGCTGACGCGTTCGGCTACCGCCCGCGCGCCTTCTCCCTGATCGAGGTCGTCCTCGCCGTGGGAATTTTCGCGGTGGCGATCACCACGATGCTGGCGCTGCTGCCAGCGCTCACCCGCCAGGCTGCCGGCAGCGCGGACTCGCTGACCGCCTTGCGCCTGCCCGATGCGATTCGCACCGAGCTGGACCGCCTGGCGGCCAGCGGCGGCCTGGACGCGCTGGCGGCCGAGACCAAGGCTATGACGTCACCGTTTCCCGCCACCCTGACGCTGGTCGCGGCGCGCGATGCCGCGCGGATCCATTCGTTGGATTACCAGCCGCCAGCCGCAGTCGATGCCATCGCGCCAGGCGACCGGTTTTTCCAGATCGAGACGTGGAGCTTCAATTCCGCCCCGCTCGCGTTCGAGCCTGGCAGCGCTGTGCTGGCGCTGCATGTTCGCGTGTCCTGGCCGTATCATGTGCCTGCTGCGGCCACGCCGACTCCGCTCGCCGATCGCGAGCAGGTCACGTTCACCCTGGCGATCGAGCGATGAAGGAGCGGGGTTTAGCCGATCGTTTCTTCTGTAGGTCGGGCTTTACGCCCGGCATGGCGGGACAACCTGTCGGGGATAAACCCCGACCTGCAACCGGCCGGAGCGCCTTTACCCTCCTCGAACTCCTCGTCGCCGTCACGATCACGCTGGTGCTGAGCGGACTCGTGCTGGGCGTTGTGACCAACACCCTGAACCTCTGGCATCGCACCCAGGACAGTTTCACCACGGCCGCGCAGGCCAAGCTGGCCCTGGACCTGATCGAGCGGGACCTGCAGGCGGCGATATTTCGGAAGGATGGCGCGACCTGGCTTGCGGTCGATGTAATCAACGATCCTGACGCGCTCACCCCACACGGCTGGCTCATGACGCCGGGCGCCAAGCCGGCCACCGCCGGGAGCCAGCGACTGGTTCCCGCGAGCACGGCGCCGACGGTCAACGACACGCGGTTTGGGCTTTCCGGTGCGTGGCTGCGGTTCGTCACGACCAACGTGGAATCGGACGGCAGCCTGCCGGTCGCCGTTTCCTACCAGGTCGCCCGCCGGCCAATCACCGGCGTCATCGATGCCGGCACCCAGGCGGACATTCGCTACGGCCTGTTTCGATCGGCGGTGAGCGCCACGAATACGTTCATGAACGGCAATGACGTGACGGCGGCCGGCTATGGCAGCGTATCGGGCACACCGGCAGCCACTCGCAATCCTGCGACGCTTGCCAACCCAAGCAGCACGGATGCGCTGGCGACCAATGTCGTGGACTTCGGCGTGTGGCTGCATGTGCGCGATGGCGCCGGCGGGCTGCGGCGGATTTTTCCCGCTGACGGCCTCGATGCCGTGCATGCGGCGCGTGATTCGGGCGCCGCGGCCGATCCCAACCGGTTTCCGGAGATTGTGGATGTGATGGTCCGGATCTTGACCGAGCAAGGCGCGGCGTTGCTGGCGGAGATGGAGAGCGGCAGAGGCGGCATCACGCGTCCACCGGAGTATGAGTCCGACGCAGTCTGGTGGTGGGCGGTGGTCGAGACGAACTCGCGGGTCCATACCCGGCGCGTGGAAGTGAAGGGGAGGGCGCTATGAAACAATTCCTGCCAATTCAGCGTGCCCGGGAATCACACCAATCAACGCCAATCCAGAATGGCGTAGCCCGGATATCCCACTGCGAGCATCCGCGAACATACGAACAAAAGCAGTGGGAGTGTGAAATATGCAGCGTAGGGGCGCAGTCTTGCTGCGCCCATGGCGCTTCGATGCCGAACGGGCGCAGCAAGACTGCGCCCCTACGCTCCAAGCGTGTAGGGCTGCCGCTTGTCGGCAGGCCAGGCTCCGTTTGCGGCACGGCCTGGCGATCCCTCGACAGGCTCGGGACCCTGAACTTGTCGAGCGGGCATGCGCCGGCCCTACACTCATCCCAGCGCGGCTTTGCACTCATTCTCACCCTCTCGCTGCTCTCCTTGCTGGTCCTGGCCGTTCTCGCGCTCAGCGCCCTGACCAGGGTGAATTCGCAGATGGCGACCGTCTCGATCCACCAGACCCAGGCTCGGCAGAACGCCCTGCTTGGCCTCGGAATGGGATTGAGCGAGCTGCAGCGCCAGGCCGGCGATGACACCCGCCTCACGGGCCTGGCGGGCATCACGGGCATCGGCGCCAACGCCGCGAACAGCACGCGCCACTGGTGCGGTGTCTGGCGCAACGACGGCAGTTTCGTCGGGTGGCTGGCTTCGGGCGCCCAGTGGTCCACTCCGGCGATCCAACCGGGGCTGGCGACAGTGGAACTGGTGGGTGCCGCCAGCGTGGGAGCAGCGGCGGCCAATTCGGAGCACGTCATTGCCGGCAAGATTCCGGTCGTGGTCTCCGAAGCGGTCGGTTCGCCGGGAGTCGCCGTGACGGTTGGAACCTACGCCTGGCTCGCCAGCGACGAGGGAGTGAAGACTCCCGCGCTCGCGGCAGTGCCGTTGCCTGTCGTGGCGCCGGTTGTTTTTGCCAACGCGACCAGCGCGCAAAGCCGCTTGCGCGACGCTCTCGCTACTTACTCCGCCGGCCTGCCGAGGGTGATCTCTTATGAGCAGCTTGCGGTCCTGCCGTCACCGGCGAACGCCCTCACGCCCTCGACGCTGCAGGATAATTTTCACCACGTTACGCTGACAAACCGGTGGGTGAACGGCGCGCAGCTGACATCCGGCCTGTTCAACGTAAACACCAACTCGGCGATCGCCTGGCGCAATCTCCTGCAGACCTACAACACCGTGCCCGGCATCCCGGCCTCGATCCCGGCGGCGACGGTCTCAAGCCGTGGAACCACGATCCAAAACGGTATCGCAGCCTATGCGACCGCCGGCAAGTTTGCCAATGGTCCGTTCACCAGTGTCGCGGCTTTCGGCAACTACTTCGCCACGGTTTTTGCCGCGACCGGCTCGCCGACCCCCACCGAAATCATGAACGCCATCAGCCCGATGCTCACAATTCGTTCCGACACCTTCCGCCTCCGCGCCTGTGGCGAGGCGCTGAATCCGGCCGACTCAACCAAGGTCGAAGCAACGGCCTACTGCGAAGCTATTGTGCAACGGACTCTCGACTCGGTGCCCAACGGTCTCGGTCGAAAATTCGTCGTGACCTATTTTCGCTGGCTGGGACCAGGTGACCTGTAGCTGCGCCGGTAACGGCGCGGCTGGCCAAACGTTCACACTTTCGGCTACGGCTGTTCAGGTTTCCGCACTGGGAGTATTTTCAAACCCAACAAATGCCCATTCCCTGTCATTCTGACCGAAGTGAAGAATCCATGCTTTCGCTCGCGATAGGGTATTCGATGCCATGGATCCTTCGCTTTGCTCAGGATGACAAACCGAGGTTTGAAAACGCGTCCCAAGCGGCCTGTCGGCCTAACTCGCGTGGCGCAGCGCGGTCGGGCGGTTGACCCCGTCGGCACCCGCCAGCGTGCGGGTGGTATTGTCACCGGTTGCGACGACCATCCGCGCGGCGTTAACTCCCCCAGCCCCATCGGGGCAGACTTCGGGCGCATCGGGATCCATCACCCACTCGCCATCGACGAGAAAAAGATATTCATACCAGCCCTGCAACAGCGGCAGCTCGCAACACCACAAGCCCGGCTGCTCCTGCTTGAGGGGCGCTATCGCTCGCACGGCCATGGACCCCTTCCATTTGAACTTGTCCTCGCTCACCTGCGGGAGTGGCAGTTCCGCCGACCAGTCATTGAAAAAGATGGCGACATCAACGGCGTGAGCGCCTGGCGAGGAGAGCGAAAACGTGACATTGACCGGGGCCTTGATGCTCATGGGAGATCGGGGAGTAGGGGGGTAGAACAGCTCCTGGCCCTAGGCTGTTCAACTAATGTCCTGCATGTGTTTACGTCATTTATTTTATTTGTCGAATCAAATGTGCGGTGGAACGGCTGTTTGGGTGTGAGGCAAATTTCAGGCGAGGGTATAAAAGTGGCGGGAGCATCCTGCTCCCGGGTTCGGACGGGAGCTGGAAGCTCCCGCTACTTTTATACGCTGAGTCTTGCCCGCGCCTGCTCCGACTGCCTGAAATTTGTCTCACGCCCCGGCTGTTCCCCTCGGAATCACTTTAGTCCTCCACCCAGTCTCTTGTGGTGTGCGTGTGACCGTTGTGGCGCTGCTCCATTCGGCGCGCCAGATCGGATGGCATGCCGATGTGGTGACGGTCACTTGCTCCTCGTAGCATAAGTGGTGCCCGATGAAAAATGGTGCCAGGGGCGAGGATTGAACTCGCGACCAAAGGCTTATGAGTCCTCTGCTCTACCACTGAGCTACCCTGGCGAAAGGGTGGCGGGAATGAGCCACATTTTTCAGGGGAAATCCACCAAATTTTTGAGCCTGCCAATCGGGGCGGTTTTTGTTTTGCGAGAAGGCCATCCGTGTTCATCTGTGTCTGTCTGTGGTCAAGCCTTCCTACGATCTCGTCATCCTCGCCGCAGGCATCGGCAACCGTTTCGGCGGACTCAAGCAGGTGCAGCCTGTCGGGCCGGCGGGGGAACTCATCATCGAGTATTCCGTCTACGACGCCCTGCGCGCCGGATTCGACCGGCTGGTGTTCATCATCCGGAAGGAGATGGAGGCCGATTTCCGCGCGGCGATCGGCCGCCGGCTCGAATCGCGCCTGGACGTGCACTATGCGTTTCAGCGGATGGAGGTGGAAGCCGAGGGGCGCAGCATGCCTGCGCCCCGGCCTGGAGGCCCGCGCACCAAGCCCTGGGGCACGGGGCACGCGGTGCTGGCCGCGCGCGACGTCGTGCACCGGCCGTTCGCGGTCATCAATGCCGACGATTTCTACGGCGCCTCGGGCTACGCCGCGCTGGCCGCTCATTTCGCCGCGGCGAAGGACTACGCGCTCGTGGGGTATCCGCTGCATCAGACCCTGTCGGAGCACGGCGCGGTCAGTCGCGGCTTGTGCGCGACCGACGGGGCCGGCCGGTTGCAGGGCATCACTGAAATCACCCGGATCGAAAAAACCGCGCACGGGGCCAAATACACCGAGCCCACCGGACTCGTGCATTTGCTGAGCGGCGAAGAGCGGGTTTCGATGAATTTCTGGGGCTTCACCCCGGCGGTCTTCCCGCAACTGGCGCGCCTGTTTGCGGAATTCCTCGCCACCCATGGGGACGACCCGAAGGCGGAGTTCTACCTGCCGACGGCGATCAGTGCGCTGAACGAACGGCACGAGACGAGCGTGACCTTCCTCCCCAGCACGGACGCCTGGTTCGGTCTCACCTATCGCGAGGATTTGGGCATGGCGCAGGCCGCGGTGAGGTCGCTCGTGGCGACAGGGAAGTATCCGTTGCCGCTATGGGCGTAGAATTTACCGGAGCCAACCGAGCGCAAGGAGACGAAGTCTGCGAACCGAATCTCGGTTCACTCCGTTTCCTCCTGTGAGGTCACTGCATCTCCGCCAGCAGCGCCCGCATTTCCGCCGCAGGATCGTCGTGGTTTTGCCCGAGGGCGAGTTGGAGCGCCTCTTCGAGCCAGGGCCGGGCTTCCGCTTTCCGGCCGAGTCCGAGCAGCGCTTTGCCGAGCAGGATGCGCGGCATCATCCAGTCGGGTTTCCTGTGGGCGCAGGCAATCAGATGTTCAAGCGCATCGGCGGGCCGGCTTTCGTGGAGCAGGGCTTGGGCGAGGCTGAAGCGGAAAAGCTCGTTGTCCGGTTGCCCGGCGACGAGTGCGGCGAATTGCTGGGAACGGGACATGATTTTATTTGCGGGAGACATCGAGAGAACGGAAAAGAATCATCTTAGAGGCTATCCGAAAACCAATTCCTGGGGGTCTGCGCTATGGGTCTGCGCGATATTGGTTGTAGGGGCGCAGTCTTGCTGCGCCTGTTCGGCCTCGAAGTTCTTTGGGCGCAGCAAGACTGCGCCCCTACGCGGTCGATTTGGTTTTCGGATAGCCTCCAGTTTTTCCCAGCCCCGATTCCATTGCGCTGGTTCCTCCTGTGCAAACTGTCGTTCAATCGAAAAACAGGAGAACCGCCGTCGAGTTGTCGAGACCGCCGCGCTGGTTGGCGAGGTCGATCAGCTTCGCGGCGGCCTCGGCCGGCTCCGCGGCCTGTTCGAGGATGTCGCGGATCTCGGGCTGGCTGACAAAACGCGTGATGCCGTCGGTGGCGAGGAGGTAGCGGTCTTGCGGCAGGACCGTGTGGGTGAGGCATTCGCCCTCGAGCGGCGGGGGCTGGCCGATGCAGCGGGTCAGGGCGTTGCGGTTTTCAAGCAGCATCGACATCGGCTCGCCCCGGGCGACGCGGTCCTTCATCTCGCTTGCCACCGTGTGGTCCAGGGTGAGCTGTTCCAGGGCCTTGACGCGCAGTCGGAAGGCCGACGAGTCGCCGACGTGGCCGATGTGCAGCTTGATGCCGGTCAAATGGGCGAAGGTGAGGGTGCTCCCGATGCCGTATTGCGGGCTGAGCACCCGGCCGAGGGCAAACACCTGGCGGTTGATCTCGGTCAGGATCCGGGCGTAGTCGATCTTCCCTTCCGGGGCCAACTCACTGAAAAGCTTCTCGAGCACGGCGATGGTGAGCTGGCTGGCCTGCGCTCCCGAGGGCAGCCCCCCGATGCCATCCGCCACCGCATAGAGGCGATGGACGTCGCTGCAAAAAAAACTGTCCTCGTTTTCCGGGCGCACGCGGCCGATGTCGGTCAGAGCAAAGGAGCGCAGATTCATTGGGGAGAGCCAGCCTACAGGGAGCGCTTGCTCAAGGGAAAGGCCTAAAAATCCGCTCCCGGCTTTGCCGGTCCATTCGCTCGCAAGCTTTCGTGGGCAGGGAGCCCAGGAATTCGCGGCCATAGGACTTCGCCAGCACGCGGGAATCAAGCAAAGTGACGATGCCCCGATCGGTCTTGTTGCGGATGAGCCGGCCGATGCCTTGGCGGAATTTGATGAGTGCGTCCGGCAGCGTGAGATCGTTAAAGGGGTTGCCGCCACTGTCCCGGATGTGCTCGCACTTGGCTTCGGTAATGGGATGAGTGGGCGGATCGAAAGGCAGGCGAGTGATGATGACCTGTGAGAGCGCCGCGCCAGGCACGTCCACGCCGGTCCAGAAACTGTCGGTGCCGAAGAGCACGGCGTTGCCGAGCGTCCTCATCTGGTGGGCGAGCTCGGTGCGCGAGAGGTCCGCGCCTTGCATGAGGAACGGACGCCCGGCCTGCCGCCAGCCGGGTTCCAGCGCGAGGGCCACGGCGCGCATGTCGGTGTAACTGGTGAAAAGCACCAGCGAGCCGCCCCGGACCTTCGCGGTGCAGAAGCGGATGTAGTCGGTGAGAGTGTCGAGGGCGAGTTTCGCTTCGCCCGCGGTCGGCAGCGGCACATCGCTGGCCACGTAGACCCGCATGTGGTGCTCGAAATCGAAGGGAGACTTTACGGCGATTTTCTCCGCGTGGTCCGCCCCGAGGCGGGCGGCGAGGGGGTCGATGCTGCCGCCCATGGCGAGCGTGGCACTGGCGCAAACGACGCTGGTGCGGCAGCCGAAGAGATGCTTGCGGAGTTCCGGGGCCACATCGATCGGCGCGCTGCGGAGCGAAACGATCGTCTGCTTCCGGCCGCCGCGCTCGGCCCAATAGACGTGGCCCTTGTCGCCGAGAGTGAGCCACTCGGTGATGCCGGCTTGCAGCCCCTTGATCCGTTGCTGCTGATCGAGCATCTCGTCGTGTTCGCGCCCGTCCTCCATCTTGTCGGCCAGCCGGCCCATCAGCCGGTGCAAGGCGCCCAGCGGGCCGTCGAGCGTCGGCTCGGCCGCGCCGGCCTCGCGCATACGCACCACCGGCCGCGGGGTGAGAATCTTGTTCGAGACGAAATCGAAAAACAGCTTCGAGGCGTCGAGCGCATCGAGCACGAGCTGTTGTGCCGGGGGCCCGCCGAGTTTGCCGAAGAGACCGCGCTTGGTGCGCGGGTTGAATAGAAATTTGAGCGCCCGGTCCACGCCGTAGCTGCTGAGGGAAAGGCCAAAGTTGCTGGTCGCCACCTCCGGCACGGTGTGCGCCTCGTCGAGCACGAGGAAATCATCAGGGAAAAGCACGCCGCGCGTTTCGGTGGTGGCGCCCTGTGACTGGGCGCCGCCGGCGTTGATGAGGGCAAAAAGCAGGGCGTGGTTGACGATGATGACCTGCGCCGAGCGCAGCCGGGCGCGCGCGCGCTGGTAATGGCATTTCTCGCTGTCGCAGTGTTTGCGTGAGCAGGCGGAGGAGTCGGCGTTGACGGCGTCCCAAACCTCGGGGCGCGGCGGCGGCTTCAAGTCGTGGCGCAAGCCCGTGGTGGTGGTTTCGGCCCATTGGGCGATGCGCTGCAATTCTTCGTAATCGGCGTCGGCAAACAGCGTCGTGCGGTCGGCGAGAGCGTGGCTGAGGCGGGTCGGGCAGAGGTAGTTCGACTTGCCGACCAACACGGTGGAGCGGAAGTCGGCGTAGCGGGCGAGGGCGGGGGTGGTTTTGAAGACGCGCCGGCAGATGGGCAGGTCCTTTTGCTCGATCTGCTCCTGCAGGGAAATGGTGTGAGTGGAGACGATGAGCTGCCGGCTTTGGTCAGTGGCGTGGATGAGGCCGGGAAGGAGGTAGGCGATGGACTTGCCGACGCCGGTGCCGGCTTCGAAGAGCAGCGGTTCATCGTTGCGCATGGCCCTGGCCACGGCGCGCGCCATCTGCTCTTGCTCGGGACGGTGCTCCAGTTTCAGGGCGGAGCAAAGCGGGCCGGCTTCGGAGAAAATCTCGGCCACTAACTCGCACACCCGGGTCGGCTTGGGACCGGGCTCCGCGAGCGGGCTGCCGTTTTCGTTCATGCCAATCATTTGGGCGTTCAATGAGCGGAGTTAATCCACATGGAGCAAATTAATTTGCGGGCGCCGCTGCGCCGAGCATCGTCGGACCATGGCCGAAACAACTGCGGCGTGGACCGAGGACCTGATCCGCTTTCTGCAAAGCCAGCCGGAAGTGGCCGCGGTGCGGGTTAATCCGGCGGACCGCACAGTGGCGCTGGCCACGCTTGGCCAGATCGATGTGAAGGCGCTGGAGGCGCAACTCGCCGAGGTGCTGCGCGCGGTCGAGGAGCGGTTGGCCGGCAGCAAGGCGGCCGCCAAGCCCGCGGGGTATATTATCGGAGAGGCCAATGGCATCACGACGATCCGGCGCCCGACTTGCGTGACGGCGCCTTCGCTCTGGCGCTGGCGCGCCTTTTCGTGGCCCGAAGCGGCGGCTGCGGAGCCGAAGACGCCGGAGTGGCGTTTCCTCGCCACAATGGCGGGCCTTTGCGGGATCAGCGGGCTAACCGCATTCGCGTTGGGGTATGTGACTGCCGTGCCGGCCCTGGTCATTCAGGGACTTTATCTCCTCGCGCTCATCACCGGCGGTTGGGACGCGGCCATCGACACCTGGGAAAACATCCGCCAGCGGAAACTGGACATCCACTTCCTCATGCTGGCGGTGGCCGTGGGCGCCGTGGCCATCGGCGCCTGGGGTGAAGCCGCCCTGTTGCTGTTCCTGTTTTCGGCCTCCGGCGCGATGGAGGAATACGCCCTTGACCGCACCCACCGCGAGGTTTCGGCGCTGCTGCATACCGCCCCGAAGCTCGCCACCATCCTCGGGCCGGATGGCGAGCAGCACGTCGTCAAGGCGGGGGCCCCGACGGGCGGCCA
>OBEQ010571750.1_pt1 | contig 17287 bp, 19 predicted proteins | sample 1670901 | NCBI WGS metagenome assembly OBEQ01 (sample SAMEA104232315, study PRJEB22302) | groundwater metagenome | biome: forest; feature: aquifer; material: groundwater | place: USA | collected 2011-08-07 | depth 5.4 m
AATAAGCACTCTTTTTATAAAAGTAACGTCAAATTTAAATTTTCTCAGAACACTCAACTTTCATCTCCAAAACTTCTTTATTTTCTCCATACACAAAAGAAGCTTTCACATATTTTCCTTCAAGAACCAGTGGCATCCAATGTCTATCTGCATCCCACATTTTTTCATAAGGAACAGCATCAATAGAAAACCATGCTGGTTTCATCTCAGTACTTTCAGCAGGCTCACCTTCCCAAGTCTGTAGTTCATAAACATGAACCCTCTGATTCCACTCTGGTTTATGGGGAAAAGTAAACATCAATTCTGCTCTTTTTTGTAAATAGTCTGCGCAAGCAACAACACCTGTCTCTTCAAATAACTCTCGAACTGCAGCATCTTCCAAACTCTCCTCTCCTTTTGGCTTTCCCCCATAACCGTTATAATTTCCTTGACCAAATCCACTCTTCTTTTGACCAAGTGAAACTTGCTCTTTTCGAACAAGTAAACATAAAGTGACATCGAGCATTTTGAGTAAAATATCCTGCAAACATAAAAACTTATAGGAACTCCAGAACAAATGTTTATATATCAAAAACCCCTCCCCTCATAAATGCTAAAAAAGAGGTTAATACTATTATTAGTAGTAACCCTATTATTCCCCTCCCTGCAAGCAGAAAATCAACTCAGTATTCGTTTTATCTCTCCAAATCATCAGCTATTTACTGATTACTTCTTAACGCTCAAATTCACACAAGCTTTTCAACAAGAACAATTAAACTCATCAATATATACAATCACTCTACCTCCCGGAACGTATCAAACAGAAGCGATCTTAGATTCATTTAACACCCCAACTGCCGATTATTATGGTGCTGCTCTTTTCACATTTAACAATACTCAAACCATTGAATATAATGTCTATCCCATAGGTTATGTTCAAGGAACTGTTCTCGATAGCAAAGGAAATCTCATTCCAAGTGCTAATCTTCAATTTCACTGCCTCTCAACAATTGCAATTAATTACCCTGAAAAAACTGATAACACAGGATTTTTCAGTGTTCCAAACATCCCAATTGGCGCCTGTACACTCATCGCTTCACGTAATAATGATGTAGGAGAAGTTAACATTTTAGTAAGACAGGGTCAATCAACATCTGTACAAATAAAGTTAGAGCAGAAAGTAACCACAACTCCCTTAAGCATCCTACTCTTCTCAGCACTCATTCCTCTCATAATTATTCTACTTCTCATCTGGCTCATTATATCCTATAAACGCAATAAATCCTCAACCCCAAATAAAATATCCTCCTCCACTCATCAGGACTTAACTTCACAACAAAAAGAAGAATCAACTGATGAAACCTCCTTTTCCACACAAACCCGTACACTACTTGAAACACTCAACGAAAATGAAAAAAAAATAACCCTATTTTTGTTAGAAAACAATAACGAAAGTTCGCAATCAAAAATTCGTCACGGAACAAAAATAGCTCGCACCAGTCTAACCCGTATTCTTCAATCTCTCGAACGTAAAAAACTAGTTCAGATAGAGAAAGATGGAAAAATAGTAACAATTAGACTAACAGGGATTTTTTTGGGCAAATAATTAAGTTTGGGCAGAATTTATCAGTTTTTTAACCAAATGGAGTGTTTTATACGGTAAGAATTCTTTACCTACCCTCTCAACCTATATATAATTGTTTTACTTTTGAACCACTAAGAAACAAGAGTTTCACTAAGAAAAACCATGAGGTCACAAAAAAATGAAAAAAACAATCAGATCAATTATTCAATTAAGTATTGTCCTATTAGTAATGGTCTTAGCTTTAATCTCAGTCCATGCACAAACTGACATCGAACAAGTCTCCAAAAGCTACTTTAATACAAATGACAAATTTGTAATCGATTTTGAAGATGCATCACCCCAACCAGGCCTTCAGTATTGGGAGACCAAAGGAGTAAAATTCACCGATTCAGGAATAACAAATACCATTAGAATAGAGCCAGCTAATCGCAACAACGCAGCAACCGCTTCAGGAAAGTATTCCATTTTTTCAGATGGTATTTTTCCTGCAACTAGCGCAAACGTTCCTTTAAACATAGTATTCAAAGAAGGCGTATCTGCAGTCGGCTTTTATGCAGGTAACGGAAAAAACAACCAAGAACAAGTAACTGCTACAATCACCGTATATGACAAAGAAGATAATATCCTTGCATCTTTCACAAAGAATGATATTACTGATGCAGTAACCTCATTTATTGGTATAAGATCAAACAGCAACCTCATTTACAAAGTATCATTAGATTATGGCAGTAGTTTATTAGGAGAAGAATTAGATGATGTACAATTTATCAAAGGAGAACCAAGTATTACTCGAAATAATCCTACTCAATCAAGTACTTTTAGTGTAAGTGTAAACGATTATCCTGATCACAAAGATAACAGTAAAACCAAGAGCATAGCACTTTCATATGTAAATATGTACACCACTATCTTAAATGGTAACGGTTTTAAAGTAACATCAGTTGAAACAAAGCAAACTGGAACCATTGACAATCCCACCGCAACTTTTTCCATTTCACCAAATCAGATGGTTTATTTTGAAGGTTTCAAAACAAATGAAGGAGCCCAAAATGGCGCAGCAAAGAAACTCTCTTTATTATGGAACGAACCACCCTACAAGAATTTTGGCACTGGCAATAACCAGCTTTGTCAAACTCATTACACCGAAACAGATCAATTCCTGCAGCATAGCAAAGAATATGCCTGCACAACTGCACTCAGTATTCCTTATCAAGATATAATTAAAGTCATTGACAACAACGACATTGATTTAAGTGTAAGTTCATTAACCTACGACACCACTGCATTTAAAGCAACAATTTGTAATCAAGGAACTAAAGCAGTAACCGGATTCGAAGTCAAATTTACCGCAAATAACAAAAATAATCTCTTAACATATGCCCCCACTTTAAATGGTGGCAGTTGTACGCAAATATATTCTTGGGGTTATACCTATTTTGCAGATGATAAAGAAGGAACACCAAGTATCGCCGTAGTAACCGTAGATCCAAGCAACAACATCATCGAATCAAACGAAAATAATAATGTTGCACAAGCAAAATTAACCGCAGAAGCATCTACTCCAAAGCCCCTCCCTACTGCACTTCCTTCGGAAAGTAACTGGGTTTGGAAAAAAGCAATCTTCAAAAACAGACAATCAATTGAGAATGGCTACGAATACGATATTGTACCAACAGACATTCTTCCTGCATCAAATAGTGAATGTATCAAAGATTTTGACAGTTCCATTTGTTTAGAAAAAGTTCATCTTCTAATTAACAAAGAAGGAACTAGTGATTATATCACTTTATTTGCTAACATAGAAGGGATTTCAGATACGCAAACATTAGGATTTGAAACGAACAAAAATGAATATAATAGCTTATCATTTCTCAACACTCCTAAAGTAAGTTTATCATTTAATCCTTCGACTTTAAAATTAAGAGTGATAAAAAAGCAATCACCCACTCTAGATTCAAATCTAGTACTAAACATCAACAGTGAAATCAAAGGAGCGTACTTAGATTGGAATGATGTAGCAGGATTTGGTAGTACTTTTGACAAATACAACATTCGCTTCAAAAAAGGAATAGACCTTCAAGCACCAATTGCCAACTCTTATGTCAGCTATGGGAGCTATTACAACTTAGTTGAATTAACACCCGGTGAGCAGTGGACTTTCCAAGTATGTCCCACAAAAGACAAAGAGATAGTAGGTTCGTGTAGTAACATTGTAACCGTTTCAGTTAAAGATGGAAAACTAGATTTGAACAACTTAAACTTTAAAGAGAATGTTCAAGTAGAATCAATAAATACAATTAAACTACCTCTATCGACAACACCTGGACCTGAAAGTTTCACTCCATCCATTGAACCGCCCTACAACAGTCCGATCAAATGTACTAGTGGTTGTGATTACAACTCTAAGTGCTTATCGGTTGGAACAAGAGTACAAGGATCTGATAAAAACTATTACTGTAATTGGAATAACGAGCTCAAAACACAACAAGCTGTAGGAACCAGTTGTCAGAACAACTATGAATGTGGCACAAACAGTTGTACTAGCGGGCAATGTCTCGATCTACAGCAAACATTAGCCGAGCAGCAAACATTGATGGAAAAAATCTTACGCTGGTTTAACCGAGTATTTGGTTAAGCAAGTAACATTAAAAGGTGATTAAAATGACATACACAATTACAAAACCAAAAAGTACAGATACAAGATTTGATAAACCACAATTAGAATTAGTTCCAACGCCAACCAATTCAATTCAACTAGATCAAGAAGTCTTTCAAGATCGTAATGGTAATATCACCACCGAAGATGAATGGTTCACGCAAGGCGATTTAGGCAACGGTAAGAATTACATCAGTTCAAGTCTCCGCTTAAAAAGAATAGGTGTATATCTTCAGTCGTCTTTTAAGCATCAAAAGAGTAAAGAATATCTCGCCTCAAACTACACTATTTTCTCCAGTACAGTGGATCACACTTATCATCCAAAGAAAGATGATGACTTTAGTGAAGGAGAACTAGCATGGTTCAAACAAGGAGAAAATGCAGATCACTTAACCAATTTAATGGAAGAATACGCTTGTGCTTAAACAATTTATAGTAAACCAACTGGATAATCCGGTGTCAAAGATGTTGGTTCATACCGAAGGTATGCATAACAAACAAAACTTTTAGATAATTAATTTTGTTTGTTCATGTACTATTAGTCGTCCAACACAAGACACCTGTTAATATAGTAATTGTGAATTATTTTTTTATATTTGTTCACAATTACTATTAGTAAATGTATGTTCAAAGATTTAACACATTTACTATATTGTTGGACGACTATAGTGTTTTTTATTTCTATAATTTAATGTAAAAATAAATAATCTCAAAAAATAAATCTTACTTAATATTCCGCAGCTGATTCTCAATATCCTGCAGCTGAGATTCAAGTTCCTCAAGTTCATTATGAGAAACGGTAGCTTGTGTAGGAGTTCTTTCCTCCTGATAGGTTCGTTGTGGCTTGCTATTCATTTTTTCGGCAGGCAAAATCTCAACATTATTCTCAGTAACATTTTCTTTCTTTCCTTGAAAGACTGCATGAGAAACACGTAATTTCCCTTTTGGTAAATACTTCTTCAATTGTCCTTCAATAAGAAAATTAAGCTCTTTAACATCTGATTTTAAAGCAGTAAATAAAGCAACCTTATCCTCCTGCACTTTCTTAAATTTCTCATAACCCTGCATAAAAATAATAACTTCACGCAGTGATTCCAACAAATCTTTTCGAACCATCCTAGGTTCCGCAATTTGCACCATATAATCCGGTTCTTTCTCTAACTTAGCAGGAACTACTTTTTTCTTCAATAAAATCTTTTTCTTCGTTGCCATTTTAGAATTGTTCCGGTTCATTCAAAGAATGATCAATAAAATCAATCTTCTTTTCAACTTCTCCAAGAGTATTTTGCCACATCTCTAACTGATGATCTTCCTCATTTTTAAGATCGTGAATTTTAAGTAAAGTATCTTTTGCTTCATCCAATCTTTTTCTAATAACCTTAATCAAACCAAGAACATCATCATATTCTTCTATTTTTACAAAAACTGACATTCGATCCATTTTCAATCACCCTGTGAATTAAACAATTCTTTATCTATTTGCAATAAACGATCATGCATTGACTTAACCGATCTTCTAAGCCGGTCAAAATTATTTTGTTCATTATATTCAGAACTCTCAAGCTGCCTGTTACTATCAGTCAGATGAGTTAAATCACTTTTTAATCCATCTAACTGACCTAAGATTTGTTGATATACTTCAACTTTAACATAAAGGGGATTACTTTTCTCAGTTGCAGGTGTAAATCCCATCTTTGGCATTGATGCTAAAGATTCTCTCGGCTGCTCTGAATAAGAAGGCATATTTTGATCGTTTTGATCATTAGCTTGTTCTTCTATATCTTCCGGAAAAGAATAAGGTTTTTCAAAACCAACCGCTTGCTTAACTTGCTCTGGTTGAATAACTCTTTGTTGAGGAGTGCTCATCGAGGGAAAACGTAGTGCTCCCTCATCTAATTTATACCCTTGAGGCAAGGGTACTTTTGGTACTTTTTTTGCTCCGAATAACCATCCCATAACATCAAGCAAAGTAAAGACTGTTTAAAAACTTTGTTTAGTATTATCAAATGGTGAAAACACTTTTTAAAGAACAAAGCTCATTCTTCCCTCACAATGGTTTATTTTAATCATTTTTTAAAACAAAAAAGTGTCTATTTTTTTCTATTTTTCTCACTTATCTCAACAATCCCCTCTTCAAATGCTCAATTGTTCATCAACGAAATAATGTATGACCCGCCAGATGGCAACGAATGGATAGAATTATACAACGATTATCCTTTCTCCATTAATCTTAATTCATGGAACTTAACTGACAACTTAAAGACGGATTCCTTTACCTGTTGTTTTTTCTCACCAAACTGTTCCCTTATCATTCCCCCTCAAAGTTATGTTCTCATCACTGATCAAAAAACAACTCTTTACAACTCTACACTTTACAATTCCCCACTTTCGAATTTCCTAAACGTGTGCGTTGACGACAACGATATCGGCAACGGTCTTGGCAATACGGGAGATACAATTAATCTTTCCAACAAAACAACCCAAACCCTAGTAACCTACTCATCAAATCAAGGAGCCAACGGCAACAACAAAACTTTAGAACGAAAATCAGACAATACGTGGGATGAGAGCATCGTCAATTTTGGAACTCCCGGCAAAAAGAACAGTATCTATGATTTAATCAGTGAATACCAAGCACTAGAAATAACTGAATTGCTTCCCGACCCCTTCGATTCCGACGAAGCTCAAAAGCCCAATGGAGAATGGATTGAAATGTACAATACTGGCAAGAACACGCTAGATCTCAAAGGTCTATTTTTTAAAGACTCCAAAAACACCAGTAAGTTAATCATCGCAGACACATCAATCAATGAAGCTTCCGGCACTCTTATTTGTCCTTCGTGCTACAAAGTAATTTATCGCAATGGAGATAGTGATTTCTCATTAAACAACGACTACGATGAAATCTCTTTATGGTATAAATCAACTCTTCTTGATTCAATAAGTTTTAGTGGTAGTACCGAAGGAATGTCCTGGAGTCGAGTAAATGACCTTTGGATTCAAACCAATCCCACTCCTAATCAAGAGAATGAACTGACGGATTCTTGTGACTGGAAACTAAGCATTGAAACTCCAACTTCTATCTTTCAAGACAATCCCTCTTTCACTCTAGAAGCCAAACGTCTAAACGGTTTTGCGCAGAACATCACTGTCAAAGGTACAATCACTGATTTAGATAATAACCTCATCTCCTCCTACACTCCTTGGTCTCAAAAAGCAGTAACAACCAGCACAAGCACATCATACTCTCCTTCTCTTGCTCCCGGAACATATCAACTCTCATTTTATTATGAAAATCTCACCTGCGCAGACAGCAACTTAAATAATAACAATATTTCAACTCTTATTGCCATTAATTTCCCTACCCAACAAAACACTTCTACCATCAACTCTCTAACCACAAACAATAACAATAAATTCCAGTGGGGTGATGAGATATCTGTTTCCCTCTCTTTATTTAAAGGGGACACCAGCAAACAAAAAATTGAATTATGGGTAGAAAAAGACTCCAAAAAAGTAAGCACCACAACCTCCCTCAATCTTCTCACCCGATTTCAAAATTATAGTCTCTCAATTCCCATTCAATTAAATTCCAACTGCAATAAAAAAAATCAAGATGGTCCTGCAGCCCTTATCATAGAAGGTCTTGGTTTGCATGTGGAAAAAGGAATCACCATTGAAGATAGTAATGAAGACAATTGCGAAAGTACTTCCTTATCTTCTTCTTCAGTATCTCCCACTTCCTCAAGTACCTCCTCAGCATCAACTCAATCCTCATCACACAAAAAAAGATCACCCTCCTACCAACTAATAGAAACTCCCTCAACGATTCAAGCAGGCGATGCATTAAGAATAAAAGTACAGATTGACAATCCTTCAGGTACTCACAACTTTCAATTAACAAGTGATTTATTCAATAACAAAAAGTGTTTAACCTGTAAAGAGAACGATTCTCTTCTATCCAGTTCTTCTAAAGTATCATTAAAAGAAGATGAGATTAAAGTAGTTGATTCTCTGTTATTAATTCCTTCATCCATTTCCAAAGGTGAATACCAACTCAAAGTTAAAATAATCAAAGATAATCAAAAAACAGTCCATCAACTAACCTCACCTATTTACCTCAAAGACCAAACTCTCCTCTTATCCACTTCACAAGATATCTTCTCCTCCCAATCTCTCTCTTCAAGACAACTGCCCACACAAATCGTCTCAAGCAGTAATGCTCCTCTTCAAGAAGAGAGTCCCCCAGAGAATCAAATAACTGGCTTTGTCGCATACGAATCAAATGCCCAAAAAACCAAGAAAACAATCCCCTATTTTTTGATAATTACCCTCGCTTTGCTTTCTGTACTACTAGTAATACGAAACGGAAAGGCTTAAAAATACTCTTCTTTTAGGCTAAATCATGGAATCTCCCATCACTTTTCGTGCGATGATTGAAGTACTCGGAAAACCCCAAGAACACGTAGAAAAAGCGCTTCAAACCTATCTTAAAAGTCTTAAAGAAGATGAGAAATTTAAGGTAGTTGAGCAAGAAATCGGTGAGATACAAAAGCAGGATAAAGATGAATTATGGGCAACTTTCGCTGATTTAGAAATAAAGACTGAGAAAGTCGAACATCTCATCAGTTTTTGCTTTGATTATATGCCCTCAACCATTGACATCATTGAGCCCGCAGAAATCACTTTAAAAGATATCGAAGTCACCAATTTTTTAAACGACCTTCAAGCACATCTTCATCGAGTTGACATGATCGCCAAACAGATAAAAGTAGAAAATGATATCTATAAATCAAACCTGGGGTCCCTCATGCACAACTACATCAAAATACTATTAACAAAAGGTGATTTAACCGCAGAGCAACTGAGCAAACTAACCGGTGTCACCCAAGATCAATTGGAGGATTTCCTTGACAAAATGATTGACAAAAAAATAATCAATTTAAAAAAGGGAATGTATTCCCTCATGAAGACACAAGAATAAAAAGAATATTACCCCCACAAAATATAACAATAATCCATTCAAAATTAATAAACTCAACAACAGCAATTAACCCCATAAATTAATAAGAAGAGAAACAAAAAAGATGGATGTAAACACCAAAAAAGTAGAAGCCGTACTCTTTGCCGTAGGCAAAGAAATTAGTGTAGAAAGACTAGCCTGCCTCTGTAGTCTTGACATTCCTCTAACTGAACAGATTCTCACCCAATTAGAACAAGATTATCAACAACGTGATCATTCTCTCAAATTAACCAAAAAAGAAAACGGTTGGAAACTCACCGTCAAAGACGAATTTGTCCCCTTAGTCAGCAATTTAGTTTCATCAACTGAGCTAGAACGGCCTTTAATGGAAACACTCGCCGTCATAGCCTGGCGCTATCCCATCATCCAGTCAGAAGTAGTCAAATTAAGAAACGCTTCAGCCTACGATCATATGCGTCAATTGGAAGAAATGGGTTACATCCAGAAAGAAAAATTTGGGAGGACTTACAAAGTAAAATTAACCAAAAGATTCTTTGAATACTTTGATTTACCTAGTGAAGAAGCAAAGCAAGCTTTCATCAAACAAGTACCTTCCGAAGTATTAAACGAAGCAGAGCAGGTATCCAAAGAAGCCGATGAGGTTGAGCGTCTGATTGAATTAGATGAAAAAGAGCAATCCTCTCGTGAAGAAATCCGTAAAGTCATGGATGAAGTAAAAAAAGAAGAATGACCTTACTCTTTCAACTTTCCCGTAACCATAAATTTAACATAATTCCATGGATCCCTAATTGTTCTCTTCAAACTTGCTGACCGCACAGAGGGAATTGTATACGTTTTCCACAAAAAATCATATTGTTGGCCTTCTTTTCGAAGCGCAACACTCAGCGCCGTATCTTCCCCTTTTGTCAGTTTTTCATCAAATCCTCCTGCCAATTCAAAAGAACTTCGTCGAACAAACATATTGCCGCACGATTCACGTAAGACCCATCCTCCAACATTGAGCATCGCAACATAAGCGAGTGTTCCTAACTTCCAATTTTCCGCCTTTGCTCGTGTTGCACCATAATCAATACCTCTATCTGTTGCTGCACTAATGCAATCAACATAATTTGGTGCAACGCGAGTATCGGCATCATTAAAGATAAGCAGATCACCACAAGCAACTTCCGCTCCTTTATTGCGAGCAAGAGAAACATTTCCTTCAGCAAGTTCCACAACTCGCGCACCTAAATCTTCTGCAATAGAAGCAGTGTCATCGCATGGATCACATCCATTAGCAACAACAATCAATTCATAAGGTCGTCTCTGTGCTTTAAACTGCTGTTGTTGACAAGACACAATTGTAGCTCGAATGTAATCTTGTTCATTATGTGCAGGTATGATAATAGATGTGAGATTTGTCATTCAATCCTCTTTTCTTCTTGACTGCTCAAGTAAACGTTCTAAATCTTCACGTAATTCTTTACCTGTTTTCTCAAATCGTTGAAGTGACTTTTTAAGTTCTAAATTTTCATCATCAATAGGTTGAATAATTGTTTTCTCTCTTTTCTTTTCCAAAGGATTAGAAACAACAACTCCGACCGGATGTCTCACTTCACGTGGATTAGTTCTGTCAGAAGAACAGATCAGATAGGGTGAATAATAAAGTCCAATGGTAACGATGACTGTACTAACCGCTGCATTAAAATAATATTTTAGAGGGTAATCCATTTTCAATTCCTCTCTAAAACTTCTCTCCAACACCTTTAATCTCAGCAACACAGTCATATCCTTTTTTAGCAGCACTAGCGCCTTCCGCAGCTCTCTTAAACGCATCCAAATAATGACCTGACTTAGCAGCATCATAAGCCCCTTTGCCAGAACTCAAAACGCCACTCAGTCCACTCACAGAAGATGCATCCTTAACCAAATCAGCAATATCAGAGTGTTGTGCATCTAAAACCCACTTGCCATCCTTTCGCTCAAAAGCCAAAGAACCAACTTCTCTGCCTTCCGGGGTATAAAGAGTTCCTCTCAAATTCTCTCCAAACATTTTATTAGTATAAGTACCAACTGCTTTTCTCTCACACACAGGCAGATCAACTTCTCGTTTAAAATCAAAACCTTTGAGTGCCCAGTAGCCAAGAACCGCAGCAACAGCAGCAGCGCCAACACCCAGTATTTTTCCAGTGCGTGACTTACCAGGAACACGATTATCAGGAACTAACCCTGTATACCATTTTTTTCCATTGTCATCAACAATTCCTGGTTGATTATCTATAACAAGTCCAGTATATCGTCTCACACCATCATCGCCTTCAATATATTCTCGTCCATGTTCATCTTTTGCCATTGTGATACCCTCTAGGATCTAAATCTTATTCACAACTATAAGCTGCCATATCTGTGGGGAAACCATATCCAAGACATCTCTCATAGCGATCATACGTTTCTTTTGAAACTTCTCTCCCTCCTAAGCAATATTTCCCATCGTAAGGTCCTGTACGAAGAGCGTCATAATCAGAATCCCTGTTGAGACTCTCATCAACACAAGGTGTCGATTTATCATCCATATTACACCCATTAACGAGACCAGCTAGTGTTATTCCAATCAACATATCTCTTAAAGTTTTCATTTTATTCCCCTCATTCCCTTTTGTCTATTCATCTTGAATCAATTTTGATTCAATATTCCCTCTAAATCACCCCTACTATTTAAACTTTACTAAAAATAACTACTAATAAGTAACAAACTAAACAAATACCAATATCTTTATAAACCCCTCTTCTCTTCAATAACTTGCAATTTATCGTCGATAAACCTAAAACCGACAATCCTAAAATTTACCTCTAAACATGACCGAAAAAACTCCTCCTGAATCCCCAGAACCAAGCCAGAAAATCATCCCAAAAGTCATTGAAGAAGAGATGAAAACGGCTTATGTAACCTACGCCATGTCCGTCATCGTAGGAAGAGCTTTGCCCGACGTCAAAGACGGCCTCAAGCCCGTTCATCGAAGAATTCTTTTTGCCATGTATGAAATGGGCATGTTCCACAATCGCCCGTACAAAAAATGTGCTCGTATTGTTGGTGAAGTCTTAGGAAAATTTCATCCTCATGGCGACTCTGCGGTCTACGAATCATTAGTTCGAATGGCGCAGGACTTCTCTCTAAGATATCCCCTCATCAAAGGTCAAGGTAACTTTGGCTCAATAGATGGTGATAACGCCGCAGCAATGAGGTACACCGAGGCTAAACTGCAAAAATTAGCCGAAGAACTACTCAAAGACATCGAAAAAAACACCGTTCCATTCAGAGACAATTTTGACGGCTCACTGCAAGAGCCCGAAGTGCTCCCCAGTTTAGTGCCAAATCTCTTGATTAACGGCTCATCAGGCATTGCCGTTGGCATGGCAACCAATATTCCCCCGCACAACTTAAAAGAAGTGTGTGATGGTATCATTGCAACAATCAACAATCCAGATATCTCAACAGAAGACCTCATCAAAATAATCCCTGGACCGGATTTTCCAACAGGAGGAGAAGTTGGCTGCGGCTCTGCCTTGCACTATGCCTACGCTAAAGGAAAAGGCAAAGTATCCATAAAATCGATCGTTGAAGTAAAAAACGATCAAATCATTGTCAGTGAAATACCTTATCAAGTAAACAAAGAAGAATTAATTGAGCAGATTGCCGATTTAGTCAGAGATAAAATAATCCCGGGCATTCGCAACATCAACGACGAATCAGATCAAGATGGTATTCGTATCGTCATCGACATCAAAAAAGACGCCGACCCTCAAATAGTTCTCAATCAGCTCTACAAACACAGCAGATTAAAAATATCATTCGGACTCAATCTATTAGCATTAGTAGATAACCAACCCCAAATGCTCGGACTCAAAGACTTCATTCAGCATCATATTCAGCACCGAAAAAACATCATCACCAAAAGAACGCAATATGACCTCGAAGAAGCGCAGAAAAAAGTGCATATTCTCGAAGGTCTGCTCATCGCATTAAACAACATCGATGAAGTCATTGCCGGCATTAAAAAGAGCCAGAGTGTGGAAGACGCCAAGAATTTCTTAACAAGTACTTACTCATTATCTGAGCCGCAGGCTAAAGCCATCCTTGAATTACGTTTGCAAAAATTAGCATCATTAGAACAAGAAAAAATCAGGATAGAACACAAAGGTTTACTTGAAGACATTCTTCGATATAAAGAAATTCTCGCCTCCGAATCAAAGATACTTGCATTAATCAAAGATGAACAGGAATACCTCAAGACCAATTACGGTGACAGCCGAAAATCAAAGATTATTGTCGCAGAAGATGGCGAAGAAGTGGATATGGAAGAACTCATCGAAGAAGAAACCGTCGTCGTCACCATGACTAACTCTGGTTATGTCAAACGTCTTCCTTTAGACACCTATAAAACACAAAAAAGAGGAGGAAAAGGTGTTAAAGCAGCGGGCGTTAAAGAAGAAGACGTCGTCGAACGCCTCTATATCACCTCAACCCATGATTATCTACTTTTTTTCACCGACCAAGGCCAGCTCTATTGGTTGAAAGTATACAATATTCCAGAGGCCAGCAGACAAGCAGGAGGCAAACACATTGCTAATCTCCTCGAATTAAAACCTGAAGAAAAAATAAATGCCATCGTTGCCGTACGAAACTTTCAAGAAGGTTACCTATTTATGGCAACCAAATTTGGAACCGTCAAAAAGACCGAATTGATGGAATTCTCAAATCCCAGAAAAGGCGGAATTCGTGCGCTCAGTCTCGATGAGATGGACACTTTAGTAGGAGTCAAATACACATCTGGCAATCAAGAAATAATCATCGCAACAAAGCTCGGACAAGCTAATCGCTTCAGCGAAGAAGATGTACGCTCAATGGGAAGGTCAGCAACAGGAGTGCGAGGCATTCGCCTCGATGAAGGCGATGAAGTCATTGGTATGCTCACCGCCGATGAAACAAAAGAGATCTTGACACTCACAGAAAAAGGGTATGGAAAAAGAACGCCGGTGTCAGAATATCGTCTTTGCAATCGTGGAGGAAAAGGTGTCACTAATATTAAAATTACCGATAAAAACGGTCCCGTTAAAGTCATCATGCTCGTAGATGGCACAGAAGAACTCATGCTCGTCTCAAAACAAGGCAGCGGTATTCGGATGAAATGCAGCGACGTTTCAGTAATTGGTCGTGCAACGCAAGGAGTGAGAGTCATGCGCCTTGATGAAGAAGATCAGCTCAGCGCTGCAGCAACAATCATTGTAGATGATCTTCCAAGTAGCATACCAGATAATATTTCAAGCAATCTCTCAAATGATAATATTACGCATTCATCATCAAATAATACTCCTGATCTTCATCTTGATAATAATAACTCATTCGACGATAAAAATATCGACAATGAAGATACCTCCTCAGAACCAAACGAACCATGAAGTCCTACTTTCTCATAAATAACGGTTTAGAACAATGCTGTCAAACAGAACTTTTTGAATTAAGTAATATTCCTCCAATTAACACAACCATTCATCAATCGGTAGTGGAAGCAGATCTAAATCAAGAACAACTATTCAAAAATTTGCAGCACAATCAATCCGTGCGAAGAATTCTCGTCAAAATCACCGAAACAAAAGACATTGAAACAATAAATCTAAAAAATATCAATTTCAATTGGTCTCATTTCTTCACTTCAGAATTATCATTCAAAGTGGAAGTTGAAGGCATTTCCGGAAACGACAACCGCATGAAAATTGCCAAAGATATCGCAACAAAAATTCATCATATTATAGAAGATGAGCAGCACTTCATGCCAACAATAGAACTCAAAAAGCCGGATATTATTGTTATCATTTTCTTCAACGGTCAAGATTACTTTATAGGAATTGACTTAGCCGGGATGGAATTAAACGCTCGGGCTTACCGCGTCTTTCCACATCAAGCTTCATTCAAGGGAGATTTAGGATATTATTTTATCAGATCATCTTTATATCAAAAAGATAAAAAACTGCTTATCGCTTTTTGTAAAGATGGAACTCTCGCAATTGAAGCTGCGCTCTGGAGCAGCAGCAAACCAGTTCGGCCGCAAAATAAAAATTCATTCTCATTATTAAAATTTCCATTATATCAAGAACAACCCTCAAATACCCCCACTCAACTTAACCCAGAGACAACCACCAAAAACATCATCGCTTTTGACGAAAGTAAACAAAACATCATCGCTTCATTAAAGAACGCCTCTCTTGCCAGTGTCAAATCAGCAATCACTTTTCATCAATGTTTCTTAGATGATCTTGATCTAAAATTCGAAGCACAGGAATTTGACACAATCATCCTTCAATTAACCTCGAAAGACGAAGAAAAAATCAACGAAATCTACCGCCAAACCTCAATCCTCAAGTCTCAAGGCCATTTTCTCTTCATCACCAGAAAATCATTTGATTTACCTATTTCCGAAAAATTCAATTTAATCAACAAAGGAGAAATAAAACGCGGTGATGGAGAATATATCACTTGGCTATTGGAGAAGAAATAAAGCTACTTCTAATTTAACCTTCTTTCAATCCTCATTTTCGATTCAAAATCCAAAGCAAATCATTTATATATTCCCTTCTCTTCCCTAACTTAACATGGTCAGCTTCAAAGAACTTGGTGCCAGAGTAAAAAAAGAACTCAATTTTAGTCAGCACGAGCGCTCAGGCCTCGTCATTGCCATTCTTTTCAGTGCATTCATCTTCTCTTTCCGAGATTGGGGAACAAGCAGTTTTGATTTCACACTTGGGTTAATGAATCTTATCTTAACAATCATCATCGCCACGGTAAGTTTCCTCTTTCGTTTCACCTGCCAAAAAATATTTGCATTAAGTAAAGGCTACAAAGCAGAATTCAAAGTGTGGTGGACTGGTTTAATCATCGCTTTACTGCTTGGCTTCATCAGCGCAGGAAGATTTCCAATAATTATTATCGGGGGCGTTGTTGCCTCATTCATGGTAAAATATCGCCTTGGTGAATTTCGTTACGGTTTCAATTATAATGAGAATGCCATGATTGGTATGTGGGGCATCTACGGTAATATGATCATGGCAATACTTTTTGCATTAGGCCTCTACTTTGCTCCCCAAAGTTATTTCTTTCAAAAAGGATTGATGTTTAACATCATCATGTCCTTCTGCTCATTAATTCCTCTACCTCAACTAGATGGGTTAAGCATTTTCTTCGGCTCAAGGTCACTCTACGTTGTCGGCTGGGTAATAACCTTATTAGGATCAGTACTTTTACTCACTCGAAGTAAGATTGGCTTAATTGCAGCAATAGTAATAGGATCTTTAATTGGTATTTTTTACATCTTAATCGGATCAGAGAAATAAAATGGCAATCAAGTGGGAAGAACTAGTACAAAACGACTGGGCAGAACTCTCAGCACTTTCACTTATAATCATTGGTTTCTTCGTAGCTATCCTTTTAAGAAGTCCTGTTTTAAGTTACATTTCAATCATCTGTGCTGGTTTTCTTGCAGGCAGAGTATACTACATCAAACATCGCAAAGAACCGATTTTACCTTTTGTCTTAATGATCACGGGATTTCTTGCAGGTTATTTTCTTGGCAGTTTCTGGGTCAGTAGAATACTCGTCATAATTCTCTTTGGTGTTAGTATGTATATATCGTATAAGCTTCATGTAAAGAAGATAATCACAATATTTAAAAGCCAGAACTACATCAAGTAAATATGATCAAAAATTTCAAGAAAACCTATCCTGCCAAAAGCATTGTTGTCAGCAGAAAACCAGGGAAAGATAAAGACACCCTCTGGTCTGCTTATTTTGGACTTTTCAAAGAAAACAATCCTCATCTTAAAGCAAAAGCTCCTTTTGAAGTCATGGAAATCAAAGAAGTAGAAAAAGTTCGGCTCAAAGAACTTCGTAACATTTCATTTTATCTGCTTGGTAACGATATTATCATCAACAACCTAACGGAAATCACCGTTGAAAGAGAAGGCACCATCGTCACATTAAGTGGCAAGCAGGACTTGCCGGAATTAGATTGAATTCTTAAGAAAAATTAAACATAACGATGTTAACTTCCCT
>OBEQ011897025.1_pt1 | contig 17286 bp, 5 predicted proteins | sample 1670901 | NCBI WGS metagenome assembly OBEQ01 (sample SAMEA104232315, study PRJEB22302) | groundwater metagenome | biome: forest; feature: aquifer; material: groundwater | place: USA | collected 2011-08-07 | depth 5.4 m
CCCTCTCGGGGGGGGCGGACTTCTTCCTCGACAAGCCGATGCGCCTGGCCGACATCGTGGCGACGATGCGCAGGCTGACCGGCTTGGTTTAGCGGGATTGCGAAGGCGGCCCGGACCGGCGGAGGTTTGACCCTCTGCTTCTGCGCGCCCCCTACTTGATCTTCTTCTTCAGCTCGAGCGCCTCGGCATTCTTCGGCTCGAGCTTGAGCGCCGCGTCGACCGCCTTCTTCGCCGCCTTCGCGTCCTTGCGCGCCACGTGCGCGCGCGCCAGCGCAATCTGCGCCACCGCGGGACGCGCCAGCGGCGGCTGCGAGAGCAGGGCGCTGTCGAACTCGTAGGCGGCGGCGTCGGGCTGCTTGAGCTGCAGGTAGGCCTCGCCCAGGTCGAGGTGCAGCTCGCTGTCCCACGGGTTGACCAGAAGGGCCATCTCGCCGAACTCCTTCACCTTGGCCCAGTTCTTGCGCAGGGTGTGCTTCTCGACCAGCTTGGCCAGGGGCGGGTACTCCATCTGCTCGATGTAGACGTACTTCTCCAGCTCGCGCAGGCCGTCGTCGTCGCGGTTGGCCTTGAAGTACTGCTCGGCCAGGATGGAGTAGGGCTCGGAGCGCTCGGGATCCAGCTTCTTGGCCAGGTTGAGCTGCGTCTCGGCTTCCTTCAGATCGCCCGCGCGCGTGGCCAGGATGCCCAGGCGGATGCGTGCGTCGTAGCCGTCGCCACCCGCGGCGATGAGCGCCTCCTGGCGCTTGCGCGCCTCGGCCGGGTCGCCACCGGTGATGAAGGCCAGCTCGGCGCGCACCCACAGTGCCTTCTTGTTCTTGGCGTCGAGCGCGAGCGCCTTCTGCGCCGCCGCGTTGGCCTTGTCGGCATTCTGGTTGGCCAGGTAGCCCACCGCCATCGAGGCGATGGCGTCCACGTCGTTGGGCGCGGCCGCCGCCGCCTTCTCGAGCGCGACCACGTCGGCGTAGTTGCCCACGACCACCTTGAAGGTGCCCGCGTAGGCGGCGAAGCGCTTCTCCAGGTGCTTCTTGAACTCGGCGTCGAAGCCGGGCGCGTCGAGGCCGCTGATGGCCTTGATGACCTCGGCGTCGGTCTTGCCCTTGGCGTACAGCTTCAAGGCGTCCACGATCTTGGGGAAGCCCCAGCGCGTGCCGATGAACTCGATGGCCAGCGACGACATGTGGTAGGCGACGGTCATCTCGCCCATGTCGCGCGCGCGCAGGAACTGCGTGTTGAGCTCGACCACCGAGGGCAGCTTGCCCGCGGCCAGCGCCGCCCACACGTCGGCGTCGTTCTCGCGTCGCCACTCGCGCCGGGCCAGGATGGTCTCGTACTCCGACAGGCCCTCGGTGAACCACCTGGGCACGCGCGAGTTGGACAGCTGGATGGCGAACACGTGGCCCAGCTCGTGCCACAGCACCATGCCCCAGTTGAGGTTGCCCGACGACGGTGACATGGCGGTGATCACGCTGCCGAAGCACACGCCCAGCGCGCCCAGGTTGGGCAGACCGACGGTGCGCACGCTGTAGTGGTCGGCGTCGGCGAACATCTCGACGATGGTCGGTACGCGCGGCGTGAAGCCGTAGCGCTTGACCATGTCGTCGAAGGCCTTCTCGAGCGTGCGCGGCACGTAGCGCTCGAGCATGGGCTTCTCGTCCTTCTGCATGCGGAACTTGAAGTGCTTGGAGACGGCGAAGACGTACTCCTTGGGGATCACGTCGTCGAAGAGGTTCAGGATGTTGTAGGTGCGCGCATTGAAGCTGTCGCGCTCCCACGCCTTGTTGAGGTACTCGAGGCCCTTCTGCTCCTCGCCCAGCCGCAGGTAGCCGGTGCCGATGCCGGCCAGCGGCAGGTGGTACTTGGGATCGACCTTCAAGGCCTCCTCTTCCAGCGCGATGGCCTCCTTGTAGCGGTGCTCCTTGACCGCGAAGTCGGCCACGATGTGGTAGAAGCGCGCGTCCTTCGGATTCACCGCGAAGGCCTTCTTGCGCTCGCCGTCGTAGGCGGCCTGGTCGTCGCGCAGCCAGAAGGTGGTCGCGACCAGCGCGTGCGCGTCGACGTCGTTGGGGTTGACCGCGAACACCTGGGCCAGGGTCTTGCGCGCGTCGTCGTACTGCGCGTTGTCGATCTCGAGCTCGGCGCGCAGCGACAGCGCACCGGCGTGGCGCGGGTTCTGCGCCAGCGCGCGCGTGATCAGATCGGTGGCCCCCTTGACGTCGTAGTTCTGCTCCAGCTTGACCCGCGCCAGGCCGACCAGCGCGTCGGGATGGTTGGCGTCGACCTTGAGCACCTCGTCGAAGGACTGCTCGGCGTAGCCGGCGGCGTACTTCTCCAGGAACAGCCAGCCCCACTGCACGTTGGCCTCGAGCAGGTTGGCGTCCTTGTCGACCGCGTCGCGAAAGGTGTCGTTGGCGTCCTCGTAGCCCTCCGAGAAGCGCGCCGCGATGGCCACGTACATGAGCTGCTCGGCGTTGTTCTGGTCGATCTTGTCGGCCGACCAGTCGTCGTAGAACTGCTGGAAGATGGCCGCGGCCAGGTCGCGCTCACCCGTCTCCAGGTACACGAGGCCGAGCTGCACGCGCGCACGCAGGAGGGTCGGGCGCGCCTTGACCGTGGCCTCGAGCGTGGTGCGCGCGTCGGCGTAGCGGCCGGTCGCGCGCAGCGTCTCGGCCAGCAGCACCTGCGCGTCGGCGGCGAGCGCAGCGTCCTTCGCCTTGATCAGGTCGCGTGCGGCCTTCTCGGCGCCGGGGTAGTCGCCCGTGCGCAGGAGCGCGTAGCCCAGGCGGACGCTGGCGCGGCCAGCGTCCTTACCCTTGGTGCCGCGGTAGTCCTTGATGGCCGCGGCGTAGTCGCCGTGGAGGTACTTGGCGTCGGCGGTCTTGAGATCGGCGAGGGCGGGGCGAGGCGCGGCGATCAGTGCCGCGGCCACCGCCGCCAGGGCGAAGGGGGCCCGCTTCATCGTAGAGGTACTCTGTTCGGCATGATGGGTGGTGTCAACGTGAGGACGCGTCCGGTGGCGCTCGAAGCTATGGACGCTCGGGCGCATGCATAGATTTAGTGTTACGCTTCGCGCCATGGCTTCGTCGCCTGCTGACGCTGACTCCCAGGCGCGCTCTCCCGATGCGGCGGGGCGCAGCATCTACGCGGATTTCGATAGTTTTTTGAAGGTCGCGATCAAGGAGTACTACGACCGCGGCTGGACCACGCGGCGTGGCAACTTCATCGCCTTGCTCATCGCCTCAGGGCAGACCGCCTTCGCGCTGGCCAAGGATTCGGTGGTCGACGGCACCGGCACCAAGAAGGTCGCCATCGGCGCGGCCCTGGTGCTGGCGCTGCGCATCGGCCTGCGTTACGCGATTGGCGGACCGCTCGGCATGGTGCTCACGGTCGCCGCGGGCGCGTCGATGATCTCGTACTTCTTCCGCAACCAGAAGGACATCGTGCGCAAGGTCGGCACCTACAAGGGCACCATCGCCGAGACGCACACGCGCTACGACGAGCTGCAGACCGGCTGGCGCGACGGCCGCTTCGACACCACCGAGCGTAACCTGATGATCGACGGGCTCATGAAGCGGTTCCTGCAGCAGTGCGACGAGGCCTAGCCGACGCCGTTGCCGTGGCTTCAGCGCTCGCTCTGGCGACAGCGTGGCCGCGTGCGGCGCTGGCGCAGACAGGCGGCGGGCGCGCCGAGACCGTCGCGGTGCTCGACTCGATCATCGACGGCGTGCCCGCGAGCGCGCGGCCCGGCTTCGAGCTGAACCTGGAGGAGAGCCTGCGCGGCGCCGGCTTCACCGTGCTGCCGCAGACGACGGTGAAGAACCTCCTGCTCAAGAGCGACGCCACCGCGGGTTGCTCGTTCGGGCCCTGTCTGCGCTCGGTGGGCAAGGCGCTGGGCGTCGAGCTGGCGCTGGTGGTACGCATCAGCGCCGACGGCCCCAGCTTCACCTTCGTGCTGACCCTGGTCGACACGCTGTCGGGTGCGCCCGTGGCGCAGGTCTCCGACACCTGCGCGGTGTGCACCTTCGACGAGGCCAGCTCGGCGGCCACGCTCGCGGTCGTCGACCTGGGCATGAAGTACCGCGAGGCGCGCGACCAGGATAGCGCGGTGGCCAAGGTGGTCGACAAGCAGCGCCGCCGCGAGGGCAGGCACCGGACCACCTGGGTCCTGGCCGGACTCTCGGTGCTCGCGGGTGGCATGGCCGCCTACTTGCTGCTCGGGCGCAGCGACTCCGACGAGCTCGGCTGGACCGCCGTGGGCGGCGCCGCAGGCCTGGCCATCGGTTCGGTCGCGACGTACTAGAACCTTCGAGGAGGAGATCGATGCGCCGGATGCATGCGTGCGTGGCGATGGCGATGCTGCTCGCGGGTTGCATGGAGAGCCTGGGCAACGACGTCATCACCGATCCACCCGTCACGGCGCGCTTCCAGCTGCACGGTGGCGATGACTACTACGCGCTGCCGTTCCCCAACGATGTGCGCGTGCGCGCCGACGGCTCGCTCGATCTCGACCAGCACGCGCGGCCCAACGTGCTGCTCGATCTGTACATGAACGTGATCTCGTCGCGCTTCGCCGGCTTCGGCACCAACGCGGGCATGTTCGTGCGCTTCGATGGCGCGATCGATCCGACCACGCTGCCCGCGTCCCCGGACACCGCGCGCTCCGAAGACGCGTCGGTGTACCTGGTCGACGTCGACGCGGCCTCGCCCGAGCGCGGCACGCGCCGGCCGTTGCGCTTCCGCTTCGAGGCGGCCGCCGGCGAGACCATCGGGCCCGACTGGCTGGCCTGCCTGCCCTATCCGGGATTCCCGCTGCGTCCGCACACCACGTACGCCCTGGTCGTCACCCGCCGCCTGCGCGGTGGCAACGGCGAGCGGGTGGGGCGCGCGCCCGACTTCGAAGCCGTCATGGCGGCCGTCGACGCGGCCACCGACGCGGAGGTCACCCGCGCGCGTGCCGCGTACGCTCCGCTGACCGCCTGGCTGGACGAGCCGGGCGCCGACGAGCGCGCCGACGTCGTCGATGCCGCGGTGTTCACCACCCAGGATCCCACCGCGCTGCTCGGCCGCATGCGCGAGGTCGTGCACGCTTCGGTCGCCGAGCCGACGCTGGCCGGGCTGCAGGCCGGCGCCGCCGACGCGGCGTTCTCCGTGTACACCGGCACCTACGAGACGCCCGTCTTCCAGAGCGGCGCGACCCCGTACATGCAGGAAGGCGGCGAGATCCTCGTCGACGCGGCAGGCGCGCCCATCGTGCAGCGCTCCGAGACGGTGCGCGTGGCCTTCACCTTCCCGCCCGGGCCGGTGCCCGCGGGCGGCTGGCCGGTCGTGCTGTACGCGCACGGCACCGGCGGCGACGACCAGAGCTTCATCCACGACGGCACCGCCGCACGCTTCGCCGCGCGCGGCCTGGCGGTCATGGGCGCCGACCAGGTGCTGAACGGGGCGCGAATCGGCGCGGGCGACTCGCCCGAGCTGCTCTTCTACAACTTCCAGAACCCGCTCGCCGGGCGCGACAACTCGCGCCAGGGCGCCGCCGACAACTTCCAGCTGGTCCGGCTGGTGCCGCGCGTGGTCATCGACGAGGCCGCTCCCGGCAACCGCCACCATCGCCTCGACCCGGCGCGGCTGTACTTCATGGGCCACTCGCAGGGCGGCATCACCGGGCCGCTCGCGTTCGCCTTCGAGCCCGGCCTGCGCGGCGCCGTCTTCTCCGGCGCGGGCGGCCTGCTCTACTGGGCGCTCCTGCTCAAGACCGAGCCGGTCGACATCCCGGCGCTCCTGGGCGCCATCGTGCGCGACTACCCGCTCGACGAATTCAATAACGTTCTCGCGCTGGTACAGCTGTTCATCGAGCCCGCCGACCCGATCAACTACGCCCGCCTGATCACCCACGACCCGCCCCCGGGCGTGTCCCTGCGCGACGTCTTCCAGAGCCAGGGCTTCGTCGATCACTACACGCCCACTCCCGCCATCGAGGCGCTGGGTGTGGCCCTGGGCGGCTCGCCGGTCGGGCCGCTCATTGCGCCCCTGGTCGGCTTCGAGCTCGAAGGCCGCGAGCTGCTGGCCGCGCCGGTGAGCCACAACCTGGGCGAGCGCACCGTGGTGTTCCACCAGTACCCGGCCGCGCCCGGCAGCGACGGGCACTTCGTGGTCTTCGACGATCCGGTCGCGCGCCGGCAGAGCGTCGAGTTCATCGTCACGCTCGATCGCGACGGCGTCGCCACCCTGGTGCCCTGACCTGCTCCGGGAGTCGATCGCGCCGTGATCACGGTCGCGATCGCTGTGGAGAAGGTCGCCCAATTAGTTGAGATCAGATCCAAATCCCCGCTACCATTCGTGTTCCGGGGGGATTACTCCGCCTTGATCCGCCTCCGCTCTGCGGTGAGCAAGCTCACATTCGTTTTGACGCTGACGGCCGTGATCTACCTTCGGCCCGCGATCGCGTACGCGGTCGTCGAGGGCACCACGCCGGCGCCCTTCGACTCGCACCGCGTGTTCGGCAACGGCGTGAGCATCGGCAACACGCTGATGGAGAACCCGCCGCCCAACCTGCAAGTCAACAGCGAGCTCCTGCCCGAGTCGAGCGCGGCGCTCGACACCATTCCCGACGACGCCGTGCCGCAAGCGGTCTACCTGTGGTGGTCGGGCAACCTGGCGCTCGGGCAAGGTCCGGCGTCCATCGATCGCGACGCCATGTTCGCGGTCGCCGACGGTGCGGCCATCAACGTGATGGCCGACGACTGCCGCTTCATCAACGCCACCTTCGAGGGGTCGCCGCAGCTCGGCTTCTACTACTGCCGCGCCGATGTGACCGCCTTCGTCACCGCGCATCCAGGATCGTTCTCGTACAACGGCACGTACACCGTCGGTGACGTGTTCGCCGATCCGGGCCGCGTCGATCCCGGCGATCCGCTGCGCTGCGATCCCAGCGAGCAGGGGCTGTGCCAGGCCAAGTACGCCGCCTGGTCGATGGTGTTCATCTTCGATTCGCCGACCACGACCCTGCAGCGCGACGTCATCCTCTACGACGGCTTCGTGCACATGGACGAGACCAACTCGTCGCTCGGCATCGTCAACTTCGACATCGGTGGCTTCGAGGTGGGCACGCCGCCGGCCGCCGAGATCACCTACTTCGGCCTCGAAGGCGACCAGCAGCTGGGCGCGGGCCCGGGCGGCCACTGCGACAACTGCCCCGACTTCTTCCGCGTCAACGACGTCGGGCTGCAGGACGGCTTCAACCCGGTCGGCAACGTCTACAACTCCTCCGACGCGCTGGGCGTCGACATCGACCAGTTCAACATCGGCACCACCGGCGGCGGCCTGGGCATCCTCAACACCGGCGCGACCAGCGCTGCCATCCAGACCGGCTCGGGCGACGCCATCGTCAATGGCTCGGGCCAGACCGGCGAGTCGGTGTTCCTCGGCTACGTGTTCCTGCGCCTCAACCGGCCGTCGCCCAACTTCCGCGGCCCGGCCACCACCAAGCTGGTCGACCCGCCCAGCGCCGGCACGGGCGAGACCGTCTTCTACAGCGTCAGCATCGCCAACCAGGGCTCGCTGGCCGCGACCGGCGTCAGGCTGAACGACACCCTGCCCGCGGGCATGACCTACCAGGCCGGCTCGCTGCGCATCGACGGCGTGGCGTGCACCGATGCTGCCGACGGCGACCCGTGCACCGTCTCGGGCAACACCCTGACCGTGAACGTGGGCAACCTGCCCGCGGTCGGCAACAACGACCGGCTGGTGTCGTTCCGCGGCACGCTCACCGCCACCGGCGTGGGCACGCAGGTCTGCAACGTCGGCACCATCGTGTCCAACGAGACGCCCACGCCGGCCGAGGTCGGGCCCGCGTGCACCAGCGTCAAGACCACGACCCTGGGCCAGCCGAGCAAGAACGATGTCGACCTGACCGGCGGCGTCACCGGCCCCGACGACGTGGTGCAGTACAGCATCACCATCCCCGGCGATCCGTCGAGCAACGCCAGCGGCGTCACCTTCCAGGACGACATCCCGGCCAACGTGCAGCTGCTCGGCTTCACCTCGCCGGGCGGCACGGCCGTCGACGAGAGCACCTTCACCGGCGGCGCCAACGGCAACGGCCGGGTGCGCTTCACCAACATCTCGATTCCCGCCGGTAGCAGCGCGCAGGTGACCATCACGGTGCAGGTGGATTCGGAGGCCGAGTTCGCCGGCGACGGCATCCCTGCCGACGCGATCCACGGCCGGCAGGTGTGCAACCAGGGCCAGGTGAGCGCGGCCTTCCTGCCCGCGACGCTGCCGACCAACGATCCGGGCACGGGCGCGGCGCAGGATCCGACCTGCTTCACCCTGACCTTCGCGCCCATCCTGGCCACGTCGAGCAAGTCGGTGGCCGACGACAACGGCGGCCTGCTCGAGCCGGGCGATGCGCTCACGTACACCATCGCGCTGGTCAACTCGGGCAACCGGGCGGCCACCATCGACGTGAACGACTCGATGCCGCCCGGGGTGGAGGGCTTCACGCTGCTGACACCCATCGTCGGGTCGACGTTCCAGCCGCCGCCCGCGGGCTCCAACGGCACCGGCCTGTTCACCGCGACCGGCGTGGGCGTGGGCCCGGGCTCGACCGCGACGATTCGCTTCCGGGTCAACGTGCGCGCTGACGCCGCCGACGGCCTGGTCATCCAGAACCGCGCCGCGATCGTCGTCGCCGAGCGTGCGTCGGAGAACCGCACCCTGGTGTCGCCGCCGCTGACGGTGACGGCGCGGCCGGTGCTGACCGGGTTCAGCAAGGCGGTGGCGGATCTCAACGGCGCGCCCGCGCGGCCGGGCGACGTGCTGGCGTACACCCTGGCGGTGACCAACACCGGCAACCGTCCGGCCACCAGCGTGGTCATCACCGACGTCGTGCCGGTGCAGCTGACCAACGTGCTGGTCACCAGTGGCGGCGGCACGTTCAACCCGGCCACGCGGACGATCACCTGGAACGCGGCGTCGCTGGCGGTGGGCGCGACCCTGACCGTGTCGTTCAACGCGACCATCGTGTCGCCGCTGGCGAACGGCACGGTGATCTCCAACCAGGCGACGCTCGACTCGGCCGAGGCGCCGCCGCCGGAGCCTTCCGACGATCCGGCGACCGTGGCGGTGAACGATCCGACGCGGGTCACGGTGGTCAGCGCGGCCGACCTGAGCAACACGTTCAAGGCGGTCACCGACCTGAACGGCGGCTTCTTCGTGCCCGGCGACACCGTCGAGTACCGCATCGACATCACCAACGTGGGCACGGCTGTCGCGACCGCGGTGGTGGTGCGTGACACCGTCGATCCCAGCTTCGTGGTCGCAAGCGTGCAGCCACTCGACGGCGGCACCTTCGCGGCCGGGCAGATCACCTGGAACGTCGGCAACGTCGCGCCCGGCGCGCTGGTCACGCTGCGCTTCCGCGCCACGCTGCGCACGCCGCTCCTCAACGGGCTCATCGTCTCCAACCAGGGGCGGCTGTCGTCGCCCGAGCTGCCCGGCGGTGTGCTGACCGACGATCCGTCGACGGCGCCGGTCGACGATCCGACCACGTTCACCATCGTGTCGGCGGCGGATTTCTCGACCTCGACCATCGGCTTCGTCGACGTGAACGGTGGCGTGCCGCAGCCGGGCGACCAGATCGACTACACGATCTCGTTGCGCAACACCGGCGACTCGCCGGCCACGACCGTGGTCACGACCGTGCCGGCGGATCTCAACTACGCCACGATCACGCCGCAGGACGGCGGCGTGTTCAACGCGGTCACGCGCGTCATCACCTGGACCCTGCCCGGGCCGCTCGCGCCCGGCGCGGCGCCGGTGCTGCTGCGCTTCAGCGGCCGGCTGCGCGCGGGCATCGCCAACGGCACATCGGTGTGCGAGGCAGCGACCATCGACAGCGTGCAGTCGAACCCGTTCACCACGGCGCAGGCCTGCTTCGTGGTGGTGTCGCAGCCGGATCTCTCGGCGAGCACCAAGACGGTCGTCGACGCCAACGGTGGCGTGGTCCGCCCCGGCGACGTGCTGACCTACTCGATCCAGGTGGTCAACCAGGGATCGGCGGCCGCGCCCAACGTGGTGGTCACCGACGTCGTCGACGTGAACCTGGTCAGCGTCGTGCCGCAGCAGGGTGGCGTGTTCAACCCGGTGACGCGGACGATCACGTGGACCATTCCGGTGGTGGCGCCGGGCGCGACCGCGACCGTGACCTTCACCGCCAGTGTGCGCACGCCGCTCGACGATGGCACCAGCATCGCCAACCAGGGCTCGCTCGCCTGCACCGGCTGCGGCGCGGCCGTGCTGACCGACGATCCGGCCACCGCGGCCCCGGACGATCCGACCGTGGTCATCGTCGGCGCGGCGCCCATCCTGAGCGTGCGCAAGAGCGTCGTCGACGACAACGGTGGCGTGGTCGCGCCCGGCGACGTGCTGACCTGGACCATCGTGGTCGAGAACACCGGCGACAGCTGCGCCGACAACGTCGTCGTGGTCGACCCGATCGATGCCAACGTGGGCGCCGTGGTGCCGCAGCAGGGCGGCGTGTTCGACGCGGGCACGTCGACGGTGACCTGGCGCGGCGCGGGAACGCCGGCCCTGGTGCGGCTGTGCCCGGGCGCCGCCAATGCAGCGACCGTGGTCGTGCGCACCACCGTCGACACGCCGCTGCCCGACGGCACCGCGGTGTGCGATCAGGCGCGCGTCACCAGCGACGAGCTGACCACGCCCACGCTCTCTGACGACCCGGCCACCGCAGGCGCGGGTGACGCCACCTGCGTGAGCGTGGTCTCGGCCGCCGACGTGTCAGGGGCCAGCAAGACCGTCGTCGACGCCAACGGCGCGCCCGCGCGCCCGGGCGACCTGCTCACCTACACCATCGCGTTCAGCAACCAGGGCAACGCCGTGGCCAGCAACGTGACCGTGCGCGATCCCATCGATCCGTCGCTGACCGCGGTCACGCCGGGCCAGGGCGGCACGTTCACCGGCACCGAGGTGCGCTGGGACTCGTCGACGACGCCGGCGCTCGCGGCGGTGGCGCCGGGCCAGACCATCACCCTGACCTTCACCGCCACCATCGTCACGCCGCTCGACAACGGCACGGTGATCGCCAACCAGGGCGAGATCAGCGCCGACGGTGGCCTGGCCGTGTCGGTGCTCACCGACGACCCGGGCACCGCGGCGGTGGACGACCCGACCCTGGTCACGGTCACGTCGGTCGCGGCGGTGACCGCCGAGAAGATCGTCAGCGACGAGAACGGCGGCGTGGCCGCGCCCGGCGATTCGTTCCTGTACACCATCACCCTGGCCAACGCCGGCGACGCCAGCGCGCGCAACCTGGTCGTGCGCGACGGGCTCGACGCCAACCTCGACTTCATCGAGGTGCTCGACGGCGGCAGCTTCGACGCGGTCGCGCGCGTGCTGACGTGGAACGTGACCCAGGTCGTGCCCGGCACGCCCGTGGTGCTGCGCTTCCGCGCCTCGGCGAAGACGCCGCTCGCGAGCGGCACGATCATCTTCAACCAGGCCAGCTTCACCATCGAAGGCGACCCCACGACCTTCGTCTCGGACGATCCAACCACGGTGGCGCCCAACGATCCGACGCTCGTGGTGATCGTCGCGGCACCGGTGCTGACCGGGTCGACCAAGACGGTGTCGGGCACGCTGCCCGGACGCGTGGTCACGCCCGGCACGGTGGTCACGTACGAGCTGCGCGCGGTCAACTCCTCCCTCGACACGCCCGCGACCGGGGTGGTGGTGACCGACCTGGTCGACCTCCAGCACCTCGATCAGGTGACCGTGCAGGACGGCGGTACGTTCGACGCAGGCACCGGGCTCATCACCTGGAACGTGGGCACGATCGCGCAAGACTCCTTCGTGGCGGTGCACTTCACCGCGCGCGTGCGCGCCGACGTGCCCGACGCGCTGACCATCGACAACCAGGGCTTCGTCGCGTCGGTGGAGACGCCCGCGCCCGTGCCCACCGACGACCCGGACGATCCGGCCGTCGACGATCCGACCGAGATCATCACCACCGTGAACCTGGCGACCGACCTGAAGATGGCCAAGACGGTGGTCGACGTGAACGGCGGCTAGGTGCGCGCCGGCTACGAGCTGGCGTACAGCATCGTCATCAGCAACGAGGGCACGGTTCCGTCGCTGGCGACGACGCTGTTCGACGCGCTGCCGGCGCAGACCGCGTACGTGCCGGGTTCGACCGCGGTCGACGGCGTGGCGCTGCCCGACGTCGCGGGCAACACCAGCTCGCCGCTGCTCGAGCCGCCCGGGATCGCGCTGGGCGCGCTCGCCCAGGGCGCCAGCAAGACGGTCACCTTCCGCGTGCGCGTGTCGACGACCGCCGTGGCCGGCACCATCATCAGCAACCAGTCGCAGGCCGCCGACGAGACCGGACGGGTCACGCTCTCCGACGATCCGGCCACCGCGGCGTCGGGTGACGCCACACAGGTCATCGTCGGTGGCGGCGCGTTGCTGACCGCCATCAGCAAGATTTTCGACCCCGTGCCGGTCGGCGACAACGGCAACGGTGTGTTCGACCCGGGCGAGATCGTGCAGTTCCGCGTGGTGCTGCAGAACAGCGGCGACGCGGTCGCGCACGACGTCCGCTTCAGCGATCCGCTACCCGCGGCGGGCGGAAGTTACGAGCCGGGCACCTTGCAGCTCGACGGCGTGCCGCTCAGCGACGCCGCCGATGGCGACGCGGGCGAGCTCACGGGCAGCGTCCTCGGCGTGCGCGCGGGCGACCTGCCCGCCGGCGACGTGCACGAGATCACCTTCCAGATGCGCATCGCCGCGGGTGCGACCGAGCTGCGCAACCAGGGTCAGGTCGACTCCGACGACACCCCGCCCGAGCCGACCGACGCCGACGGCAACGACGCCAACGGTGACCAGGTCACCGTGGTGCCCATCGGCGGCAGCGCCGGCCTGCACGTGGCCAAGAGCGTGCAGGATCTCAACGGCGGCGTGGTCGGCGTGGGCGACGTGCTGCAGTACACGATCAGCGCACGCAACGACGGGCCGACCGCGGTCACCGATCTGCACCTGGCCGACGAGCTGCCCGGGTTCACCACCTACGTGACCGGCTCGACCGTGTGGCAGGGTGCGCCGGCCGATCCGTTCGTGGCCGGGCCGCCCGCGCGCCTCGACATGCCGGGCCTGGCGCTCGCGCCGGGCGAGTCGCTCGCCATCACCTTCCGCGCCACGATTGCCACGGGCGCCGGCGCGCCCGCGGCGGGCGAGATCATCTGCAACAAGGCCACGTTCGACGCTGCGGCGGGCGCGGCCACCGGTGCCTCCGACCCGGCCTGCGTGACCATCGGCCAGATCGCCGGCACGTCGTCGCTGCGCGGACGCGCCTACGTCGAGGAAGGCGCGAAGAACCACACCTTCGAGGACGGCGTCGACGAGGTGCTCGCCGACCTGCAGATCGTCCTCTACACCGACGACGCGCCGGGCGCACGTCCGGTCGCGGGCGTGGTCACCGCGGCCGACGGCACGTTCCACTTCGATGCCCTGCCGCCCGGTGTGTACAGCCTGCGCGCCCTGTCGGCGCACGGCGCGCAGTGGGCACGCCAGACCGGCATCGCCATCGCCGCCAACCAGCCGAGCGAGCGCGACGTGTTCGTCGATCCGTCGGGGCGCACGTACAACGCGGTCTCGGGCGAGCTGATCGCCGGCGTGCAGGTGCTGCTGCGCTACGACGACGAGGACGCGCAGGAGCCCAACCTGCTGGTGCCCGCGGATCGCCTGCAGCCCGGTCAGCAGGGCCAGGTCACCGGCAAGGACGGCATCTACCGCTTCGACGTGCTGCCGGGACGCAAGTACAAGCTGGACGTCGACGCCAGCGCCAGCTCGTGGTCGTTCCCGTCGCAGATCACGCCGCCCACGCCCGGCTTCGCGCCCATCGGTCCGGTCGTGCCCGAGACGCGTCCCTCGTCCAGGCCGGACGCGCCGCGCATCTGGTACACGCGCTTCGCCATCAACGGCGCGGGCGACGACGTGACCAACAACCACGTGCCGCTCGATCCGCTGGCGTCGCAGGTGCACCTCGACAAGCGCGCCGACCGGCCCGACGCCACGCTGGGCGAGATCGTCAACTACACCATCACGGTGCAGAACCGCTCGGCGCGCGACCTCACCGCCGCGGCTGGCCAGGCACTCTTCGTGGCCGACGCGCCGGCGCGCGGCTTGACCTACCTGCCCGGTCACGCCGTGGCGCAGGTCGCCAAGGGCACCGACGTGAAGCGCTTCGCGGTCTCAGGCGGCGGCTTCCAGGACCGCGCGCCCGATGGGCGGCAGGTGCGCTTCGGGCCGTTCGACCTGCCCGCGGGCGCCACCCTGACCGTCGTCTACCAGGTGGTCATCGGCGTCGACACGCGCGAGGGCGTGTACCAGAACCGCGCCGTGGCCGTCGATGCCGCGGGCGTCGAGCTGTCCAACGACGACGTGGTCAAGCTGCGGGTCAAGAACGACCCCATCTTCGACGAGGGTCTGCTCATCGGCCGCGTCGTCTGCGACGCCGACGGTGACGGCCGCGCCGGACCGCACGATCGCGGCGTCATGGGCGCGCGCGTGTACATCGACACCGGCTCGTACGCGATCACCGACTCGACCGGACGCTGGCACCTGTCGGCCATCGATCCGGGCGTGCACCTGGTCAAGATCGACAGCAACACCCTGCCGGGCGGATCCACCATCGCCGAGGAGCGCGAGTCGCAGGTGCTCTACTTCACGCGCGGCTTCACCACGCGCGTCGACTTCCCGGTCACCTGCGGACAGACGCACGCGGTCTCGACCACCGACGCGGAGGGCTCGATCAAGCTGTCGAGCGCCACGCTGGCGCGCCTGCCCCGGCAGCAGACGCCGCAGCACGCCAAGACCTCGACCACCATCGCCGGCGACCTGGGCACCATGGCCCTGCTCGTCGACGGCAAGCCCACGTCGGTGCCCGCGGCCGAGCTGGCGCTCGTGCTCGACCCGGCGCTCGAGCTGCCGCGCGCGCCCGGCGGCGGCCAGGCCAACCTGGTGCCGCCGTGGAACGGCACCGGCTGGAAGGCGCCCTTGCCGGTCTTCCGCGGCCGCTGGGAGGGCGCGGCCGTGCCCACCTCGTGGACGCTGGCCATTCGCCGGGTCGAGAAGACGGGCGAGCTGACCCTGGTCAGGACGCTGCGCGGGCAGGGCGCGCCCGGCGACATCGCCTGGGACGGCACCGACGAGGACGGCAAGACGGTCACGCGCGACGCGGTCTACGTGGCGCAGCTGCGCGTGCACGCCGACGGCGGCGCGGAGGCGTCGAGCCCGCGCCTGTCGTTCGGCATCGGCTTCGGCCTGCCCCTGGCCACCGAGACGCTGCAGACGCTGCGCGGCGACTTCTTCGCCGGCACGGTCAAGGCGCCGCGCGCCAGGCCGACGCTGACGCGGCAGCTGCCCGGCATCGTCAAGCGCGTCGGGCCCGAGGACAGCATCATCATCGAGGTGCATGCCGACGGCACCGGCGATCGGCTGAAGCGCATCGGCGAGACGCAGAAGAAGGCCGAGCTGATCCGCGACCTGCTGGCCAAGCAGATGGGGCTCACGCCCGACAAGCTCGACCGCATCAAGGCACGTGGGCGCGGCTCGCTCGATCCGGTCGCGGGCATCAAGACGGCCAAGGACAAGGCACAGAACCGGCGTGTGGTCATCCGCATCGTGCCGCCCGCGCCGCACGTGGCCGGCGCGCTCGTGCCCGACCCGGCGCCAGGCCCCGCCGACGCGCTCGTGCTGGGCGAAGCCGCGACGCTCGACGAGCTGGGGCGCTTCGCCAGGAACGTGCCCACGCCCGCCGACGGCCGGATCTTCGTCGACCTGCAGGCCGCCGACGGGCGGCGCGCGGCCCTGTGGATCGTCGTGGCCGCGCCCGCGGGCCTCACCCCCCAGCCACCGCTCGTCGACGAAGGACCGCGCGTGCGCAAGGTCAGCGGCGACGTCGCCACCGGCACGGTCAGCATCGACGGCGTGGCGCTCGATCCGCAGCTGGCGTGGATCGCGGCGCTCGAGGTGGGCATCGAGAAGGCCGCGCCGGGCAGCGAGCCCAACTACAAGCTCCTGCCGCCGCGTCCGGCGCGCAAGCTCAAGGGCAAGCGCATCGAGGCCCTGCCGGCGCGCCTGGAACACCCGGTGCGCTTCGAGCTGCGCGTGCCGCCCGCCGCCGAGCCGGCGCGCTGGACCATCGTCGTGAGCGCGGAAGGCAGCGACACCGTGCTCTTCCGCAAGGACGGGCGTGGCATGCCGCCACCGACGGTGGAATGGAACGGCGCCGACGACACCGGCAAGCTGCTGGTGGCCAAGGGCGGCCGCTACCGCTACCGCTTCGCCGCCGAGGACGCGCGCGGCGATCGGGGCGAGTCGCCGCAGCGCACGTTCACGGTCGCGGCGACCAAGCAGGGAGGCTTTCAGCCCATCGTCGTGCCGGGCAAGGCCTTCACGGCCAAGAACGAGCCAGGCGCGCGGCTGAAGAACCAGCTGGCGCGCTTCGCCACGTTGATCGCGCGGCGTCCGCTGGGCGAGACCTACAAGATCGAGATCGTCACGCTGACCGGCAAGAACGACCAGGCCAGCGATGTGCGGCTGACCGCGGCGGCGCGCCAGGCGCGCGTGCAGGCGTACCTGGCCAAGCTGAAGGTGCCTGCGGAGCGCGTCAGCTCGACGACCACCGTGGTCGCGCCCGATGCGCCCAGGAAGGAGCAGAAGGAGTCGGTGGCCATCCGCGCGGTGCCTCCGCCAGTGGCCGCGCCGCCGCGCGCGGTCGTGGCTGGAACCAACGTGACCATCGAAGGCACGAGCTTCACCGGCGAGGCGACCGTGCCGCGCGGCGGTGCGCTCGTCATCGACGTGGTGCGGCCGTCGGGGCAGCGGGCCATCTGGGTGCTGCCAGCGGAAGGCAAGCCGGCCACGCCACCCACGAAGCCGCCCGCGACGCCCGCGCCTGCCACGCCGCCGCAGAGCCGCGCGCCCTACGAGGACGACAAGCTCCTGCCACCCGCGGGACGTCCCGTCGCCAACAGTGGCGTCGGCGCCGACTCGCTGCTCCCGCCCGACGCGAAGGTCTCGCCCGCCGACGCGCGCCTCGAACGCGGCCCGACCGCCACGCTGTCCATCGCCGTCGCCGCCGACGAGAACAACCCGGGCGCCGCCGACGACTTCGGCAGCAGCGAGCTGGACGCCGCGCTGGCCGAGCCGGGCGCTGCACCCGACACCGCCGCCGACGCCAGGCCGGGCACGCGCGTCATCTTCGCCACTGGC
>OBEQ010005051.1_pt1 | contig 17281 bp, 14 predicted proteins | sample 1670901 | NCBI WGS metagenome assembly OBEQ01 (sample SAMEA104232315, study PRJEB22302) | groundwater metagenome | biome: forest; feature: aquifer; material: groundwater | place: USA | collected 2011-08-07 | depth 5.4 m
GCCGAGACCGGCCACCTGGTTTTTAGTACGCTCCACACCGATTCTGCAGCCGAGACCGTGCAACGCATCATTGATTACTTCCCCGGTCATCAGCAGAAACAGATTGCGCTCCAGCTTGCCTCGAACTTGCGCGCGGTCGTGACGCAACAGCTGCTGCCGCGCAAAGATGGTGGTCGCGTCGTTGCCCGCGAAATTCTTCTCAACACTCCCGCAATCGCCAACTGCATCCGGACGAGCCGCTTTTCTCAAATTCCTTCTATTATGCAGACCTCCGGCAAGGAAGGCATGGTCACCATGGATATCGCCATCCATCGACTACTTCTCGCTGGCGTTATTGACGAAGTGACGGCGAAGAATCGGCGTACCGGCAAAGACGTCATCGCGAGCTTATACTAGCTCTGATCCATGTCGCCATCACGACGTCAACCACAGCATGTCCCGGTTGAGCGGCGCGGCGCCCCCTCGGCGCATCTCATTGATTTGCGCGCGCACGCAACAGCCGCTGCTGACGATGAATCTCCGGCCGCACTGCGCTCATCTGCGATTCCACCAGCCAATTTTTTGCCTACCGTCTACGCCGAGCATCGGCGTGAACATCTTCGACGCGCGACAGCGTTTTTTTTCATTGCACTGCTCCTGTTGGTGGGGCTCAAAACGGCCCTTTCAGCCCCCGAGAAGATTGCAGTGATCAAAGCCCATCTTCTTCAGCGCCTCACCCCAACGATTGGGGCGGCGCTTGATGGAGCGACGGCGCTTTCAAACGGACAGTTTGCCGAAGCGCACGATACCTTTACATCCGTGCATCGCAATTTTGACGAGCTCACGTCATCATTCGGGCGTTTGGGAACGTTTACTGCAACCATTGCGAGATCCTTGCCGATTGTCGGGGCCGAGGTGGGGAGTTCTGTGGCACTCGTTGACGTGGGGAAGGATGTCTCTAGCGCAGCCGCGGCATTTTCGGAGGGAGCAGCCGAGCTGCCAGCATTGCTCGGCGGGCGATCATTGCCCGAGGGTGGGCGAGTGCTTCGAGAGGCGCTCCGGAATACGAAAGCGCATCTTGCGCACGCGGCAGCAGGGTTTGCAACGGTTGATGTTCATGCGCTTCCCGCATCTCTGCAAGCCCCCCTGCAGACATTTGGACAAGAATTGAATGCGGTCGTTGCCGTTACTGACACCTTGCCGGAGCGTGTTGACCTTGTTATGACGCTCCTTGGTCACACGCGGACCATGCGGTATCTCGTTGCCTTTGAAAATAACGCCGAGCTCCGACCTGCCGGAGGTTTTTTTGGCAGCTTTGCACTCATGGATCTTGACCGCGGGAAGATTGTGCGCCTCGAGATTCCCGGAGGCGGCACCTATGATCTCCGCGCCGGTCTTCCATTTCACCTGCGCTCGCCCGAGCCGCTGCAAAAATTGCGAGCACAGTGGGAGTTTCAGGATACGAACTGGTTCCCCGATTGGCCAACCTCGGCGCAAACAATGATTACCTTTTACGAAAAGAGCGGGGGCCCCACCGTCGATGGCGCGATTGCCATCACAACGAGCTTCTTCGAAGATCTCCTCGGTGTTGTCGGGCCGGTTGACGTTCCGGAACGGGGTGGGCAGATCACTGCGGAGAATGCGTTTCTTTCTCTCCAGAGCGAGGTGGAGAGTACAAGCGCTCGCGCCACAAAGAAACCAAAGACTGTCCTCGGCCTTGTAGCGCCGCGGATTCTTGAGCGGCTTTTTTCGACCAAACGCGATGCGTTTCCGCAAGTACTCTCATTCCTCGAGCGCGCGGTAGAGGCGCGACATCTGCAAATCTATGTGAAAGATCAGGCTCTGCGGGCTGGGATTGAACAAGCGGGTCTTGGTGGGCAGATGCGCGAGAACCCCCATGGAGACTACTTATCCATGGTGAGTGCAAATATCGGCGGAGGCAAATCAGATCGCGTCATTCAAGACGCAGCCGATCTCACCCTCACGGTATCTGCCGCCGGTACACTGCAGCAGACGCTTCGATTTCGTCGGACACACGCCGGAAGGCCAGGGGCTCCATTTGTGGGGGTGACAAATATTTCGTACCTTCGTTTCTACGTGCCAGCGGGGAGCGTACTGCTTTCGGCAAAAGGGTTTACGCCGAGCCTTGCCCTCATGAAAAAATCAGCCCACGAAGAAGATCAAGCAGAACCCGTCCCGCTTCAAGACGATCTTCGGGTGCAAGAGCGCGCCGGGGCGGGCAGTATTGATCCGGTGAGTCGCACGCGGATCACGAGTGAGTTCGGAAAGACCGTCTTTGGGAATTGGCTGGTCGTTGATCCGGGTAACACAGCAGAGGTGGAGCTTACCTATCAACTCCCGTTCACGGTGCCGCCCGGTGATGCCCTTGCGCCCTATACGCTGCTCGTTCAGAAACAAGCCGGGAAAGTGGGTGATACCATCAGCTTCCATGTTGTGTTGCCCTCGAATGGGAGTATACTATGGGGGACATCGGATGCGCTTGCCGAGCCAAACCCGGTTTCAGTTCCACTTGACCGCGATCGCATCATCGGGATGCTCTTGAAAGTATAAAATGTATGTCATCATCGCCCTTTCGACATCATGAATTGCCCGACGCGGATCAAGGTACTATCCAGGTGGAGCGGGGGCTTGCGTCGATTTATCGCAACCCGGATGGTACGCGAACGAATCTGCGCCACCTGGATCGCGGCCCGTACCGAGGATCACGGGTTGGTTTGTGGGTGCTCGTGATTGCCGTTGCGGCAGGAATCACGTGGTGGTTTTTGCATCCATCGGCAACCACGGGAAAGTTCGGCGAAGAAGTCATCGAGGCGCATCTCGTTGCCCCGACGATGCTCAAAAGCGGTGAATCGGGAACCTGGCAACTCGACTGGAAAAACACGTCGGATGTGCCTTTGCGCAACGTTGAAGTAACCCTGGAGCGTTCCAATGTGTTTGTGCTTGGGGAAACGCAGCCGGCGCTCACTGATCTCCACGCCCTGCGATGGAGTCTCCCTGATACTCCTGCGCGTGGTTCAGGATTGGTGTGGTTTCGTGGGGTGCTCTGGGATACGCCAGAGAAAGACGTCGAGCTTTCGGCAACGCTGACCTTTACTCCAGGAGAGCTTGGGGCTCGGTTCGATCGTCGTGTACAAGGGAAGACGCATCTCTCCGAGTCGGTGGTGCGCGTCAGTGTTGATGGTCCCACACAGGTCATTGGCGGCGGTGAACAGGTCTACACTGCAACCGTCGAGAATACCGGCGCCCTGCCCGTCACGGGATTAAAGATCGCGGTGACTCCACCGGTCGCCTTCACGGTCTCGACGGCCGATCCGGATCTCGTGAATATTTCCGGCGTGCTCGCGGGCTCACACCTGACGATTCCTGCGGCGAGTAAGCGGACATTTGAACTCAAAGGATCCTACGTGGATCTCGGATCCTCGCCCGCCGAGATTTCCTCGCCGCTTGAATGGAAAGCAGAAGTCTTTGTACGCGCCGAGCAAGCACTCGATGATGCGCTGCAGGGCACGAGTCGGTTGCCGGTGAGTGTCGTACAAGGCGATGTGCTCTTGACGGCAGTTGTCGCTGGCAGCGCTGAACCACAGAGTGTTGCGCTGGGGTCGCGGCTGCCCATTGCGGTCTCCCTCACCAATCGCGGGAGTACCACGGCAGAAGATGTCGTGCTCACAGTGACGATCACTCCACAGCCTGCGGGCGCTGCGGCCTTGCTCGATTGGGATCATGCAAATATCGGCAGCGGCGAGCGCACCGAAAGTGGGGTCGTGTTTTCTCCTACAACCCTTCCGGCTTTGGCAAATATTGACCCGAAGAAAAACATTGATGTCCATATTGACGTGCCGATCAAAACCATTATCGATCCGTCGCTCGTAGGCAGGAGCGATATCGGGTTTACGGTGGGAGCGAGTGCGGTGGTCGGGAAGACGGGCGGGGTTGTGTCTGGCAAAACCTACGCTGGCAACGTGGTGAGTGTCGAACTCAATTCCGACCTCACGGCGTCATCAGCGGCGCGATATTTCAGCGATGAAAATCTCGCCATCGGGAGTGGCCCGTTACCGCCCCGGGTTGGAGAGGTCACGAAGCTTCACGTCTCCTGGAAGCTTACGAATGCCTTGCACGAGCTCTCGGGTCTTTCATTTACCGCCGCACTTCCGGCCAACATCGAATGGACGGGGAATGCACGCGTTTCCGCCGGCACAATTCGTTTCGACGGCAGTACGCGCGAGGTTCGTTGGAGTGTCAACCGCATGCCAACCTCGGTGCGATCGCTCGAGGCAGACTTCGAACTTTCGTTAACCCCAACAAGCAGTGATGTCGGCCATGTGCTTGTGCTCTTGAAGAAGACAGCATTCCAGGCGGAAGATATTCTCACTCATGCGGTGTTGTCGCGCAGTCTTGACGATCTTACGAGTAATATAAGCGGCGATCCATTTGGGGCGGGCAAAGGGGTGGTGGTGCAGTGAGCGTATGACGTTCTCGCTTTTGTGCGTGCTTCGGCAAACTTGTGCCACAGACACGCTCTCTCGCCCCAGCGTGGCTCGATTCGCTCAGCGTCCGGCCTCGTTCGTCCCGCCATGGGCGGGACACCATGCCCACTCGGCCTCCCGATGGTCTGTGGCACAAGTTGCCTTTGCACGCGTTTGATATGTGTCATGATGCTCACTGGTGTTGAATAGAAATATGAGTCTCAAGGAAGTCAAGAAAATTTACATGGTCGGAATCAAGGGCGTCGGGATGACGGCCTTGGCGCAGATTGTGCAGGGAATGGGAAAGCAGGTGAGTGGTTCAGATACGCATGAAGAATTTTTTACCCAAGAGGTGCTGCGAAAACTTGGCATCCAATACGTCGAGGGTTTTGATGCGAAGAATCTTCCAGAGCACGTTGACCTTCTTATTTATGCAACGGCATATCCGCCGGAGCATCCGGAGCGCGCCGCCGCCCGAGCGCGCGGCATTCCGGAGTTATCGTATCCGCAGGCGCTTGCAGAGGTCGCGAGTGAGTATCGCCTCATTGCCATTTGCGGATCACACGGCAAAACCACCACCACTGCGATGATGGGACAAATGCTCGAAGCCCTTGGCATGGATCCGACCGTCTTGGTGGGTTCTCGGGTCACGGCCTGGGGCAGCAACGCGCGGGTAGGGACGGGTGAATGGATGGTGGTTGAGGCCGATGAGTATCAAAATAAATTTCATCATTTTAAGCCCACGGGCGTGATCGTCACGAATATTGATTGGGATCATCCCGATTTTTTCCCAGATGCGCGTGCGTACCGTCGTGCCTTTCACGATTTTCTGTCCATGGTGCCGCGGGATGGCTGGATTGTTGCGAATGCTTCAGATACAGAGTCGCGAGCCGCCGTCGAGGGCGTCGAGGCGCCGGTCCACTGGTTTGATCCGAAGGCTCCGTTCCCGCCAGAGCTCGCGACCGCAATTGTCGGGGTGCAGAATCAGGCGAACGCCGCAGCAGTATTGGTCGCAGCCGATGCGCTGGGGATACCACGAGACCGCGCGACACTCGGGTTGGCGAGCTTCCGAGGCACCGCACGCCGCATGGAGCATAAAGGGACCGTTGGCGAACTCATGGTGTTTGATGACTACGCGCATCATCCCAGCGAAATTACGGCAACCATTGCGGCAGCGCGAACCCAGTACCCGGGAGCGCGTCTTATCATCCTTTTTCAACCGCATACCTTTTCGCGCACCGTGACCTTTCTCAAAGAGTTTGCAACGGCGTTAGGTGCTGCGGACGATGTGTGGGTTACTGATATTTATGGCAGCGCGCGCGAGCAGCAGGGCGCGGTGAGCCCGCACGATATTGTGGTCGCGATGAACGGTCACGCAAGTGCCCATGATGTACGGTTTGCGGATGCAGCGGCAGCCATTGCGGCAGATCTTAAAGTGCGCTTGCAATCAGCGCCGTCGGTGTTTATTACCATGGGCGCCGGAAATGGGTGGAAAATCGGCGAGGATGTCCTCAAGAAACTCAAAGACTATGGCCAGCATTCTTGAACAGCTGAAAACGGTGATTCCCGACGTCGTCGTTGAAGAGGGCGAGCTGCTTGCGGCGTTTACCGCGATTAAAATCGGCGGCCCGGCGCGATATTTTTTGCGCGCGCGTTCGCTCGAGGTCTTAAAAACCGCCGTCCTCGAAGCGCGAAAAATCGCCATCCCCACGGTCGTCTTCGGTGCCGGTAGCGGCGTGCTCGTTGCCGACAACGGCTTTGATGGCTTGGTCATTAAAACAGAAGATCGTCATTGGGAGACGGATGGTGAAATTGTCCGTTCTGGCTCTGGCATCCCGCTCGTCTTCTTGGCACGAGAAGCGGCAAAGGCGGGCAACACCGGTTTTGAGTTCATGGCCGCAGTGCCGGGCACCGTGGGGGGCGCCATTCGCGGGAACGCCGGTATTGGTGCGCGGTCCATCGGGGAGTCCATTGTGCGTGTGCGCATCCTTGATGAACAGGGTAAGGATCGCTGGCTCCTGAAAGAAGAGTGCCGCTTTGGATATCGCTCCAGTGTATTCCAGCGGCATCGCGACTGGGTGATTCTTGAGGGCGAATTTTTTATGGAGTTTGGGAATAAAGAGATATCGGAAGCAAAGGTGATTGAGATTCTTCAAAAGAAAGCAGCAGTGCCTAGTCTTGGTCTTCCGGCTGTCTATGCCTTTCGCGATGTTGATCGTGATGGCAGCATGATCGCACCCGGGGAGCTTATCAAAGAGGTCGGGCTTGAAACTGCCGTGGTTGGGGGAGCCGCGGTTTCCACTGACGATCCCAGCTATCTCGTGAATACCGGGGGTGCGACAGCTGATCAGATGATCCAACTCATGAGCCTTCTTAAGACTCGCGTCCGCGATAGCCTCGGCGTGCAGCTTGTTGACGCCGTTGAGCTAGTGGGGTTTTAAAAAAATTGGGCGACCGTGGGGGGACGGTCGCCGTGAGTGGCGCGGGGTGCGCTACTCTCTTGTATGTCGGCCTACGAGGCCGATTCGTCGCTCGCGGTCGTAGTGCCGCGAGCGAGCATCTCGCGGACCTTCGCGAGGAAGACTGCGTATTCGAAGGGTTTCTGGAGAAACTCAATCTTGAGGTTTTTTACCATGTCCATGACATCCTCGTCGGCCCTGCCGCTCATGAGGAGGATGTTTTGGGGGTACACCTGCTTTTCGCAGAGCTGGACGACGACACGGCTCGCCTTCCAACCCTTCTCCAGATCGTAGTCGGTAATTAGGAGGTCCGGGACTCCGTTCGCCTCAATGAAGGCAACTGCCTCTTCTCCTCCAGAGAGGATTCTTACTTCGGTGTCGGGGATCGCCTTGAGAAAAAGCCCGACTACCATACGAATCTCTTCTTCGTCTTCCACCACAAAAATCCGCATTGCGAATTCCTCCTCGCTGGTTTCGCTTATGTTCTGTCGAACACCTATGTTTTTCTAAATTTTTCGCAGTTGTCAAAAATGCGAGACGAAGGTACAATCTAGCATTATACCTTGTTCTTGTCAATCTATAACGCCTATGAAGCTTCTTTTTAAGGAAACAGACCTCACGCTTGAGCCAGCGGTGCGCCGACAGCTCAAAAGTAAGCTCTCAAAGCTCAATGTGTGGTTGAAGAAAGTGGGCACAGCGGCAAAGCTTGAGATTGAGGTGAGTCTAGTCAGTAAGCACCACCGCAAGGGTGAGATCTTTCACGCCGAGGCCACGCTATGGCTGCCAAAGAAGTCGCTGCGGGCTGAAGCAAAGGGGAATGACGTCGTTGCGGCCTTTGACGAAATGCATCAACAGTTAGAGCGCGAGGTTGGCCGCTATAAGGGGGTGAAAGAAGAAAAAGACTATCGCCAGGCACGCCTCATGAAAAAGCGCACGCGGATGACGCCGCTTGCCTGGCGCGGACCAGGACGAGAAGAGGAACAAGCCGAAGAGACCTAGAAGCTAACACCTAACACCTAAAACCTTCGTCAATGTCCTTCCTCACCAAGATCTTTGGCGACCCGAATGCGCGCGAGGTCGCGAAGATCGCACCCATCATCGCGGCAATCAACGCGCACGAGTCAGCGTCCCGAGCTCTTCGGGACGATGATTTTAAAGTTGAAGTGCAAAAGCTCCGCGATGTGTTGACACAGGGCCGAACCCTCGACGATATTTTGCCCGAAGCCTTTGCCCTTATCCGGGAGTCTGCGCGACGCGCGGTGGGGATGCGGCACTTTGATGTGCAGCTCATTGGCGGCGTGGTCTTGCATCGCGGACAGATTGCCGAGATGAAAACCGGAGAAGGAAAGACGCTCATGGCTGTGCTCCCGATTGCTTTGAATGCTATGGCAGGCAAAGGGGTTCATCTCGTCACGGTCAACGACTACCTTGCAAAACGGGACACGCTCTGGATGGGCCCGGTGTACGAACTGCTCGGCCTTTCGGTTGGTTGTGTTCAGCACGAGAGCGCGTTTCGGTATCAGCCGAGTTCGCTCCATCGCGGAGAGCTCGTGTCGGTTCCGCGTCGTGAGGCCTATGCGTGCGATATCACGTATGGCACAAACAACGAGTTCGGTTTTGATTATTTGCGGGACAACATGGTTTCGAGTCTCGATCAGGCGGTGCAAAGAACGCTTTCCTACGCGATCGTGGACGAAGTGGATTCGATCCTCGTTGATGAAGCTCGCACGCCGCTTATTATCAGCGCCCCGGCCGAAGAATCGGCAAAGCTCTACGACACGTTTGCGCGATTGGTCGTGAAGCTCAAAGAGGGTGAAGACTACAATGTCGATGAAAAGATGCGGGCAGCCACCCTCACCGAAGCAGGTATTGCCCACATGGAGCAGTGGCTCGGCGTTGACAATCTTTACGGTCAAGGAACCGGGCTCGTCCATCATCTCGAAGAGTCGCTCAAAGCGCATACCCTCTACAAGCTCGACCGTGACTATGTGGTCAAGGATGGTGAGGTCGTCATTGTGGATGAGTTCACCGGTCGGCTCATGCTGGGGCGGCGCTACTCGCAAGGGTTGCACCAAGCCATTGAAGCGAAAGAAAGTGTCAAAGTGCAAGAAGAATCGCAAACCTTGGCCACGGTGACGTTTCAGAATTATTTTCGACTCTACAAAAAGCTTGCCGGCATGACCGGAACCGCATTGACCGAGGCCGAGGAGTTTTCAAAAATTTACAATCTCGAGGTTGTCGCGATCCCGACGAACAAATCCCTGATCCGAAAAGACTTGCCGGATCGGATCTACAAAACTGAAGCTGGGAAGTTCATGGCCGTGGTCCGTGAAATCAAAGAATGTCAGCAGCGCGGTCAGCCGGTGCTGGTCGGGACCATTTCCATTGAAAAAAACGAGCGCCTTTCGGCCGTGCTCACCGAGGCTGGGATTCAGCACAACATCCTGAACGCCAAGAACCACGAGCGTGAAGCCACGATCATTGCCGACGCGGGTCGTATGGGCGCGGTCACTGTTGCCACGAACATGGCCGGTCGTGGGGTGGATATTATTTTGGGCGGGATCATGCCGACCGATCTTGACCACCCGGAACAGACGGAGGCTGCGCGCGCAGCATGGCAGCAGGCGCACGATACGGTGGTTGCGGCCGGTGGCCTCCTCGTCATTGGCACCGAGCGCCACGAAGCCCGGCGCATTGATAATCAACTCCGCGGTCGGGCTGGCCGACAAGGTGATCCGGGCTCGAGTCAATTTTATGTCTCGCTTGAAGATGATCTCATGCGCATTTTCGGCACCGCGCGCGTGAAGGGGATGATGGATCGCATGGGCATTCCGGAAGATATGCCGGTTGAAAATCGGATGGTCAGCCGTGCCATCGAAGCCGCACAGCATAAAGTGGAAGGGCACAATTTCGATATCCGCAAACATTTGGTGGAATACGATGACGTCGTCAACAAGCACCGCGAGGTCATCTATAAGAAGCGGCGAGAGATTGTGGGCATTGACCCGACCGATCCCTCGGCTGCGCATGAGCGCATCATCAAGATGGTTGAAGACGAGATCGAACGCGTCGTCGGGTTTCACACGGCGGGCGAACTCATCGACCAGTGGAACACCAAAGAGATCGCAGAGGTCATGCGCACCATTTTTCCCGTCGACGGAGATCTTGGCGCTGACCTTGCGGCAAAACTCAAAGAACTCGGTGCGCCGGAGCTTGTGCGTGACGGCATCATTCAACATCTCTTTGGGCTTGCGCGCAGTCGCTACGATCAGTTTGTGAAACTGATTGAAGATCCGGCCCAGCAGGGTGCACCGGGTGCCGGGACACAACTCGCGAAGACGGTGATGATGCGAACGCTTGATACCCTGTGGGTGGAGCATCTGGATGCGATGGATCATTTGCGTGAGGGCATTGGTCTGCGCGGCTACGGACAGCATGATCCGCTGGTGGAGTACAAACGCGAGAGCTTCCGGATGTTTAGCGAGCTGATTGCGCTCTTTGAAAAAGAAGTGGTTTATACCATCTTTAAGGTGGGGCATGCGACACTGTCCGCACGCGGCGTCTTTGAGCGTCGCGGCATCACCTTTTCGGCGCCGGCAAAAACCATGGGCAACGGCGACGGAGCCCAATCTGTCATCCTGAGCCACGTCGAAGGATCTCGGGCGGGTCGCAACGATCCCTGTCCCTGTGGATCAGGAAAAAAATATAAAAAGTGTGGGGCCCTCAACACCGCCGAGCATCAACAGAGGGTCGCTCAAGGGGTCTCGATATAATATTGATTATATAAACATATCATAAAAGCGTATGAAGAAAATTTTCGGGGCACTGGTACTGTTAACCCTCCTTGGTGCCGGATGTGGCAGCCCGGACAGCGTAGCGACACCGCCTGCCACGACGCAAGAGAATATCCCGCCGTTAACTCAAAAAAAAGAACCCCCTATGCTTCCGAAGCCATCCATGACCATTGATAAAACCAAACACTATACCGCCGTGCTCAAAACATCCGTGGGCGATATCACCATTGCACTTGCGGCAGATAAAACCCCGATCACGGTGAATAATTTTGTCTACCTCGCCCGGAAGGATTTTTATAATGACACCCCGTTCCACCGCGTCATTGCTGATTTCATGATCCAGGGCGGGGATCCGAAGGGCGATGGCACTGGCGGCCCGGGCTATACCTTCGACGATGAGCCGTTTAGCGGCAAATACACGCGTGGGACCGTGGCGATGGCCAATGCCGGCCCCAATACCAACGGCAGTCAATTCTTTATCATCCACAAAGATTATCCGCTGCCGCCAAACTATATTATCTTCGGCCATGTGACCACCGGGCTCGATGTGCTTGACGCCATCGCCACCGCGCCGGTGACGATGAGCGACTCCGGAGAAAATTCACAACCCGTGACACCCGTCGTCGTGAAGACGGTCGAGATTGTTGAGAAGTAGATCTGTCTATGGAGCAATCGCTCCCAAGAGTTGGTGCAGGTGCCGTGATCATCAAAGATGGGAAGGTGCTTCTTGCCAAGCGCAAAGGTGCGCACGGGGCAGGCACGTGGGGGACGATGGGTGGACATGTCGAGTTTGGCGAACGTCCGACGGAGACCGCAAAACGCGAAGCAATGGAAGAGCTTGGGATTACCGTCGGGAATCTTCATTTTGTTTCGTGTGCGAACATGATCGAGGAGGGTGTGCACTATATCGATATTTCGTTTACCGCTGATATTATCTCGGGCACCCCCGTGATTCAAGAACCCGATCGCATTGAGGCCATTGGATGGTACCCGCTTGATGATCTGCCGCAGCCATTGTTCCAACCGGTCCGTGTTGTCCTTGATGTGCTCAAGACAGGTCAGTACTATGTTGAGCTATGAATGACCTCGAACGAACCATTCGGCGCATTGAAGAACGCAACGAAAAAGTGGAAGCCGATAAGGCAGAGGAGGGAAGAGGAAGCGCGCTTCTTCTGATATTTAAATGTTTGAATATTTAAAAATATAAATAATACGTTTCGGGTATGGCCACGATTCAACGCTTTGAAGACTTGATCTGTTGGCAGAAAGGGCGAGAATTGACGCGAGAGATTTATCGGGCATTCGCCTTGTGCAAAGATTATGGCCTCAAAGATCAAATTCAACGCGCAGCAGTTTCTGTGATGAGTAATATTGCAGAAGGTTTTGAACGCGGAACGCGGCAAGAGCTGCTCAATTATCTCTATATTGCCAAAGGCTCGGCAGGCGAAGTGCGCTCGCAACTCTACGCCGCGCTCGATATCGGATATTTAAATATTGAAACATTTAAACGTTTACATCCACTCGCGGAAGAGTGTTCTCGTTTGATACAAAGTTTTGCCAGCAAGGTGAAGGGCGGGGCATTGCCAGGGATGCAGTTGAAGGTGATGCAAAAAGAAGACCCGATGAAAGCGTTCCTTAAAGAACAGTCGCCGGAATCGTATCAGAAGTTTTATGGTGAGCAGGTTTAAACATAGCACATACGCTCATATGCATCTCAAAGAACTCATCGCGATCGCAAAAGAAATTCGGGAAAGCAATAATGCGCTCACAAAAGGCGAGGGGAATACACCCTGGGGAACCCCAGAGCACATGCAAGGGTTTATGGGTGATGTCGGCGATCTTGCAAAACTGGTGATGGCGAAATCCGGCTATCGAACCTACGATGATCTTGACAAAAAGCTTGCCCACGAGCTCTCCGACTGTCTGTGGTCCGTCATGATCATCGCCGACGAGCTCGGTGTTGATTTGGAGCAAGCATTTCTTCATACCATGGAAGAGCTGCGGCGACGGAAAGCGGATTGAATGCTATGCGCTACCAAAAAGAGCATGCCGTGATCGAACGCGTTGCAACGCAATTGATTGCCCTCGTGAATGACCAGCTCACCGATCGCATCGCGACGAAAGACAAAACGTCGAAACGCGATCTCGTTTCTGCGGTTGATCTTGCGGCGGATGCCCTGATCGTTTCGGCACTGCAAAAACATTTTCCCGACGATGCGCTGCTCACCGAAGAATCACATCCGCATACCCCGCTCACAAATCGTCGCGCATGGATCATTGATCCCATCTGTGGTTCAACGAATCTCGCCCATGGGATCCGGTTTTTTGTCACCAACATCGCGCTCGTTCTCGGCGAGCAGCCCGTTGCCGCCTGGATTGTGGATCACAGTCGCCAGCGTGTGGTGTGGAGCGTTGGCGGTGCGCTCTGGGATGGGAAGCGGAAGATTCCTCGTCTTCGGTCAACAACAGTGTTTCCGGTCGTTGATACCGATTGGGGATACTTTTATGGCATGAGCCAGGATGTGCGTCGCCGCTACGCTACATTGGTTGGGAGCATTCGCATGCATGGCAGTCTCGAAACCGTGGCATTCGGAAGCTCATTGAGTTTTGCCTATGTGGCAACCGGGCAGCTCCAGGGGTCGGTGACGATCAACATTCATCCGTGGGATTTTGTTGCGCCGATCTTTCTCATTGAGCAAAACGGTGGCGTGGTGACGAACTTCGATGGGAGTCCGTGGGGCATACGATCAAAAAGTCTGGTGATGGCGGGGGATAAAGGAGTGCACCGGAAACTCTTGCGCTTCGTAAAAGCGCAAGGATTGCAAAACGTGAAGTAACATTCGTCTTGTCAAAAGCACAAAAAAGAGCCACGCTAACGGTATCAGAGATTATTTCTTCATTATTTTTTATGAATGTCCCTATAAATTACATGGCAGTCGTGGTCGCCGCCGTTGCCAATATGATTCTCGGCAGCCTGTGGTATGGCCCGTTCTTTGGCAAACAATGGATGGAGCTCTCCGGTATTAGTATGGAAAAAATGAAAGGGAAGGCTCCGAACATGGGCAAAACCTATGCGCTTGCGTTTTTGGGATCATTACTCATGGCCTATGTCTTGGCCCACGCGCTGGTGTTTGCAAGTGAGTACATGAGTGTAAGCGGAGTTTCGGCCGGAGTGATGACGGGATTTTGGAACTGGCTGGGGTTTGTGGCACCCGTAACGCTCGGGGCAGTGCTGTGGGAAGGGAAGTCATGGAAGCTCTGGGGTCTCATGAATGGATATTATGTCATCACGCTGATGCTCATGGGCATCATCTTGTCAGTCTGGGCATAATTCCATTTCAGTCTTCGCGGTATTTTGCTATACTGCATGCATGAAGAAAAGCGCTGTTGATAAGTTGCGCAAAAAGCCTTCGTTGTTTCTTCTCGGCCTTGGCGTTGTAGGTTTTTTTGCGTTCGCTCCAGTTCTGTTGATGCAGTATGGTGGCCCGAAGGGCGTCAACGCACAAACAACATCCGCAGCAACGTTAGTGGGTCAATGGAATGCTGATGTTGGAGGTGGCCTTGTTGATACGGTCACAAATCGTATTGCGGTTGTTACTCCCTCGACCGGATCTGTAACGGCGGTGACGCCGCCCACACCAAGCCCCGCAGGCGGTAAAGCACTAAGCTTTAACGGCAGCGGGGCGCTTTCGGTTGCCTCAAGTACGTCATTGACCTTTGCCCAGAACGCGCCAATGAGCGTTGCGGCGTGGGTATACCGCACGAGCAACGATTCGATCATGAATATTTTGGGCAAAAGCATCGGCTGCAGCACCAGTGGCAGTGGCATTAACTACCAACTTGCGTTCGATCAAAACGGTATCGGGTTTGCGCCGGTAGGGTCTGGCGTGCCACCGCCATTGAACCAATGGATGCACATCGCGGCGAGCTATAGTGGTTCAACCGTCACACTCTACATCAACGGTGAAGTTCGAGCGTCGGCTTCTGCGACGCTTGGAGCCCCGGACAGCGCGACGCCACTCATGATCGGTGGTTCCGGAAGTTGTACGACATCATGGAAAGGATACCTCGACGACGTGCGTGTTTACAGCGGCGCGCTGACGGCTGCCCAAGTGTCAACGCTCGCGGCTCGGTCAACCACGGCAACACCCACCGCATCGTTGCGATCCCAATGGAAAGGGGACGGCAATGCGAACGACTCGATCGAGGCAGCCAATGGGACTGCGAAAGGCGCGGTGACATACAGCACACTCCATGCGGGCCAAGCGTTTCGTTTTGGATCTGGAGGTTCGGTGACCGTTTCGTCGATTGATAGCCTGAACCCCCGCAGCCCTGGATTTACGACAGAGTTTTGGATGAGCGGCGATAACAATCAACCCGAAGCATACTATACGGTCATTGATAAATCACACAGTGCAAGCGACAACACCGGTTGGGCCTTTCAGGGCCAGTGTGATAGCACGAAGACACTTTGCGGTCTCACGTTTTATATGGGTTCACCCACCGGTATCGTTGCTGCAACTGCATCGGTGAATGTTCTCGATAGTAAACCGCATCACATTGCCGGCGTGTGGGATGGGGGTGCGATTCGTATTTTTGTCGATGGCAAAGCATACGGCTCGCAACCATTAGCAACACCAGCCAACAATACCCGGGCGTTGCGTTTTGGTTCATGGTGGGGGAATGGCACCCCCAGCCGTCAATTTTTGGGCACACTCGATGACGTGAAAATCTACGATGGAGCGCGTTCAGCAACCGACATTGCCGCCGACGCAGCAGAAGCCACGAGCGTCACCGCCCCCGTCACTGCACTCATGGCTCCCACCGCAGCGCCTTCGATTGCAACGACCGCAGTCACATGTCCCGCCGCCGGCCTTGTCGGATGGTGGAAACTTGACGAGACCATTGGCGCCAAGGCGTACGACGCTTCGGGGTACAACAACCACGGCACTTCACTTAATCCTGTCTCTATACCTACCTCTGGCAAGTACGGCAACGCACTCCTCTTGAACGGTATCAACCAATACGTCTCCGTTCCCGATGCTCAATCCCAATGTCTCCGCCTCACAAAGGGGACCATCAGCGTTTGGGTGAGGCCCGCGACGAAAAAGAATTACAATATCCTCCTGAACAAATACAACTTCGCCAAGGCACTCAATGGGTATTCTTTATATTCTGATTTCAACGGCCTCATTGGTTTTCAGATCGGCAATGACACTACGTACAACTACGTGGCATCTTCGACCCCTCAACTCACTCCCGGAACAGCCTGGCAACACATCACCGCCACCTTCGATGGATCAACCATGAGCCTGTATAAAAATGGTGTACCGCTCGAGATCAACACTGCTACGCAGAAAATCACACCGGGGTTCACTCCAACATACACGACCGACCCCCTCGAAATCGGCGCCTACTCTCCGGGATACTCCACGACGAGCACCTTCACCAACGGTGCGATCGATGACGTCCGCATTTACAACTACGCTCTTTCCGCTACCGATGTCGCAAAATTGGCGGCAGGGGGCACCGTCGTATCCCCAACGACCGACGGCATTCCACCTTCCCGTCCCCTCGGTTTTATTTTCACCGCTCGTTTTCCCACACAGATCAATCTTTCCTGGGCCGCATCAACCGACAATGTCGGCGTGACGGGATACCAGGTTTTTCGTAACGGTACACGGGTGGGAACGACAACAGGTACGACCACAAGCTACAGTGACACCGGCCTTACCCCAGCAACTCCCTACACCTATACCGTCAAAGCTGTTGACGCCGCAGGCAATATTTCTCCGGCATCTGCACCGGCAACTGTCCAGACCTCACCACCCCCCGACACCACGCCGCCAATTGTAACGGTCACCCCTCCCACTGGCACACTCCTGTCCACAGCATCGGTGACCATCTCTGCGATTGCTACCGATCCGGCGGGCGGTACCGGTGTTGCTTCAATCACCATTGCGGTTGACGGTTCCGCTCAAACAACACAGACATGTCCGGCCGCGACCTGTCCATACTCGACGATCTACAAAGCGGGCCTCCATACGTTTACGGTGACCGCAAAAGACAATGCGAACAATATTTCCCAGCCAGTAACAGGCCAATTCACCATTCTCGCTCCTTGCCCAGCATCCAACTGGACCTGTGACGGGATCTGGAGTGCGTGCTCTGCGAAAAATCTTCAAACACAGGGCTGCAAGCTCGCACGCACGGAGTGTCCGAGTACAAGTCCTGATCCGGGAAGTCGCAGCTGTGATGGCACTCCACCAACCGTCAAGGTCACCCCTCCCACCGGGACACTGCTCACCACAACACCGGTGACCATCATTGCTGACGCTTCCGACGCCGTCAGTATGGATTCGATCAGCATTGTGGTTGGCACGTCTGCTCCACAAATAAAAACCTGCACTGCCTCACCGTGTAATTTTTCCTACCAAGCGAGTTATCCAACCAGTGGCACCTACACCTACAGCGTCACTGCGAAAGACAAGGCGGGAAACATTTCACAATCTGTCCCGGGCCAATTCATCATTCTCGCTCCCTGTCCCGCCCCCGCCACTGTCGC